>Ga0099824_1002871_pt1 | contig 25189 bp, 10 predicted proteins | sample SiratrowhiteBW_FD_76837 | JGI IMG/M metagenome (GOLD analysis project Ga0099824, IMG submission 76837) | Root nodule microbial communities of legume samples collected from California, USA - Siratro white BW | ecosystem: Host-associated > Plants > Roots > Nodule | place: USA: California...
GACTGGATCTTTATTGACTTTACTGAACAGTGCAATAGAAAGAATCAGTAAACAGAACTCAATCAAGTCACAGCACAATGCAACAAACCAAACAGATTTATCAGAATTCAAATGCTTTAGACAAACTTGATTCAAATGCAACTGCAGAAGCAATCTAATTAACTACACTGAAACAAAAAGAAGTTAACAGCACAGAATGAACTGGTCAGGTTCAATCTAGTTAACAGTTTGAATTATTAAGAATCAATCAAAAAATAAAATTCTTTCTATAAAAGAAACCATTATTAAAAGATGATTAAGTCCTAAACCAATAGAGTCCAATTATTGATTCTGAAAACAGTTTATAACACACAGTGAACCAATCAATTGAATCAGTGATCAAGATAGAGAAAGAATATTCAAGAACATAAAGATTTTTATCCTGGTTCATCCAACGAAACGGGCTACGTCCAGTCCCTTACACACAGTAAGGATTCACGAAAAATGATCAAACTGATCAAGTTTACAACACTTGCTCACAGCAAGCAAACGCTACTCCCCATAGCAAACCATTGCTGAACCTACAGCAGACCAATAAACCACACAGAGTCTACTCTGTGTTTCAAGAACACCCTTGCTGAAACCTACACCAAGTCACAATTATACAGAATCCACTGTATAACCCAAAAACGCCTCACTCTGCTCCCCTTAGCAGGCAAACCACCAGTACATACTCACTATACCACGAATTACACCATAGTAATTCAAGAACATAGTAGCAGTTTTAATACAATTGAAAGATTTACACAAAAATCAACTAACAAAAGCAACTCTACACAACAGATCATAAATGTAAGAGGAAACAGGTATAGAGTGCTTAGGCTAAGGTCAGATCAATGATGTAGAAATGTGCAGTCACTTTCCAAGCTCCAGCAGAATGTAGAAATTCAGTTCTTGATGAATTCTTTGAAAACTTCAAATTGATCTTGATCTCAAAAGGTGTGGTAGCGTTTTCTCTTGCTTGTAAAATCTCAACTCAATCAGAATAGTATGTTCAAAAATTCTCTTCTTCCTTTTCTTTTGAAAACGCACCAGCTATATAAACATTTGTAGTGACAACTGTCAAACTTTAGTCGATTGTTTTGACACTCAGTTGACTAAATTTTAAAAGACAGTTAAAACGGTTTAACAAAATTTGAAATCTGATTTTAATGATTTTTTAAAACCTTGCTAAAGCCAATTTTCACAGTGGAGCTTATCAATGATCAACACATTTATCATCACAGTTCTTAACTTCAGTCTAGACACACCAACACCACCTAAAGCCTAGACCCGAAAACTTCAATCTTCATGCAAACTCCATGCATCTTCACTTGAAAGCACTTGGTCTTGACTTGGTCAACTTGGCTGGTTTCTTCGAATTAACTCAACAGCTTTAGTTGTAATTGGTTTGGCTTGATCAAATCAATATAGCGTCTCCTGGTGCTAACAAAATCTTTCTAATCAATTCATCTATAAAGTTCATAAAATACTTGTTGCCACTAAGAGATGGTGTATCAAAAGAACCACATACATCTAAGTGGACACCAAGATGTGCAGTGATCTTATGAGCTTTCCATGGTTGTTCTCTCATCAAGCATCCTTCACATGTTTTCCATGAGAAATTAACCAATGGCAAACCAAACACTATTTGTTTACTACTTAGTTTATCTCTTAAAGTTTAAATGACCATATCTATAATGTCTCAACCAACTTTCTTCCTTAGTGTCCATGGTGGATAAACATTGAATTTTAACAATATTTAAGTTGATTTTGAAGGTCTATCCTTGGACAGGGGTGCCTTGAGTATCAACCATTTCTTAAGTCATAAATCTCAATATGATTATGTTGCATTAGCATGATGAAAACTTTTTTCCAACAATTTCCCTTGATAAAGTAAATTGGTCTTTATTGTTAGCACATATAACATATTATTCCTAAATATTGTTTTCCATCCTTGTGTGGTGATCACCTTTCCTATTCCTTTTGCATTAATGGTGGTATTATCAACAAACCTTAATATTTTTTTACATTTGGATTGAGATTTATTAGCCACCTTCTATTTCTTGTCATGTGATTTGAGAAATCAATATCACAATACCATGAGGAATAATCTTTATGACTATTTATGGTTATCATTAATAATACTTTATCTAAATCAAACTCATCATCATCTTGTTCCAAATGAGCTTCTTTATTTTTCTTGCCTTTGTTCTTGCCATTGTGATAACTACCCTACCAACACTTATAAAAGTAATGGCCAAATTTATCTTAAGTACCATTTATTCTTGCCATTGTCATAACTACCCTACCAACACTTATAAAAGAAATGGCCAAATTTATCTTAAGCACCATTCTTTTATCAAGATTCTTTCTAACTCCTCTCTCTATATTGATTATTTTCTCTAGTGCTAAACTTTTCTTTGTGTTCATTGTCTATTACAATAAGAATGATCTTAAGAGATGAAGCCATTTAAATCTCCATTTTTACCTTTTGTAAGTTTTTCTTTACCTTTTTTATTCAAGCCACCTCAACATCTATTCTTTTGACTAGTTCTAGCTTTCAAAGTTTGTCTTGCATCCCTTTTAGAACTTTTTCTCTCAATCACAGTGTAAAGAATTTTATAACTCCTCGTTAGTTGTAGTCTTAAGATTTTTCTATTTCTTCATACCAACAACTAATGGTCAAATTGAGAAGTTAAGGTTCAAATAATATTATTAACAAAAAATCATTCAAGATCTCATCACATGTTTATATCGAATTAACTCCAACTTGAATTTGTTTACATACTTTATAATGGTCTCTTGTTTAGTCATGAATAAGAGTTAATACTACTTTAAACAGACTATACTATTATTTTCTTCGGTTTTCATAATTTTTACATGTTTGTTTTAGAATCTCACTTGTTTTGATGTTGTGGGATTCGAAATTTTCTGAAAAAATATTCTATAAATACCCTAGTGTAACAAAAGTCGACCGTAACTATACAATATCTTCTATTTCTTAAATATTTTCTTTTGTTTCTCGGAGATATTTCTGGAAGGTTCTTAAAATCCTATTTTTATAATTTCGTAGATAACATTTATCTTCAGACAAGAATCATCGTAGTTGTTCACATTGAATATGGGAAACTTCCTAGGTATGACACTTCCAATACCTATAGAAACACATTCACAGGAATCCTTTGAGTCATTGTCAGTGGTCTTCTCTCCTTCTCACAGGTCCCTCATGCACAAACTCTGGATTAAACAACCTAAACACAAAAAAAAACATATTACATGTCAAAGTGTAATTGTATTGTTTTTCAATTTTTAACACGACAATTACCTTTATTTATTTTGGTATAGAACATTAAGAACGAAATAATATATATAAATATAGAGTAGTTATGATTTTACAACTTCAGTTGGTATATAACTAAATACCGGTTTAATTTTATATGTGGATAAAAATAAAATGAGGCTTTTATTTTTAAAAGATATTTAAGATATTTTATTATAAAATGACATAATTAGATTTTAAATATCTAAATTTAAAATTTAAAACGTAATAAGAGTCTAATATAATTATTTATCCAATAAAGATTTCGAGATTTCGTCTGAAAGGGTTGGTGTAAGTAGCGTGGGACGGTGTTTTAACCAATTCCTTTTTTCTGTCTGCACCAAACAAAATAAATATATGTTTTTCCTTTTTCTGATATTTCTATTCAGTCCAATTCACGAGTAAAAAGACATATCTTATTAATTCCCTTTTATTTTCCTTTTGTGGTTGTTTTAACCATCCGAGCACACAGAGATTAGTGTTTTCCACTATCTTCATTGTTCTTTTCCTAACAGGCAGAAAAGAAGATGAAAGCTGCAAACGGAACCCCGAAAGGAGTGGCTCTCATCGTCGGAGACAACAACGTTAGAGGTTCTCTTCAGTTTCTTCAGCACCCCAATGGTCTCTTTCTCTCTTCATCTCTCTCAGTCTGCACTATATATTCATTTAGGAATGTTGAATTGCTTATTGGTGTGCTCTATTGTGATTGTGTAGGGACCACCCATGTCACAGGGAGAATAGCAGGGTTGTCCCCAGGTTTTCATGGCTTCCATATTCATGCTTTTGGTGACACTACCAATGGCTGCAACTCCACTGGTTCTCTCATCTCTTCATCATTGTTTATCTTTTGGTCTGTGTGTAATTGGGTTATAATTCAATTGTTGAACTTACTAGAAGAAAGAAAGAAAAAAGAGTTTAATTGGAATACGGAGTCTTAAGATGTTTTTTACATTGAAATCCAATCATGGATTGTTGTATAATTAAAAGATGTTAACTTTTGTAATGATTACTTTGCAAGTTATATATAGAGTCATTTATGTTTTGTTGGCAATGTGATATTAACTTCAACTTATGAAAATGAAGTCATTTTTTTCTTTGAAATAGTCTATAAGCTAAACATGCAACTTTCTGGTAAATTTTAGCTTTGGCTTGTTTCCATCAGGTCCTCATTTCAATCCGTTGAAGAAGGATCATGGGGCTCCTTCAGATGATGAGCGTCATGCTGGTGATTTGGGCAACATTGTTGCAGGCCAGGATGGTATTATCTGCTTTATTTTTCATATTCATTTTGGTATTTCTGACTAGTTTTCACGAATTGTCTGCTGGGAAATTTCCAAAGGGCTTTCTGTTTTGCAGGAGTTGCTGAGATTTCTATTAGAGATACACAGGTAAAGAATTTAAATTTGGGTTTTGTTGGGTGTTACTCAATGTTACTTTCGTAATTTGTTCTCCTTGTTCTTTTTGAGAATCATTTCATGCGATTTGATTTACCCCTCTGCACAATTAAATCAATCACATGTTCAAATGCACTTGCATTCTGCAATGTTGGTTTTCCTTTGTATTGTTTTCATTCAGTTGATATTCTTGTTTATGAAATTTTAATATAATTTAATTGGAACTATAACACTTTATTTCCCCTTTCTCACTTTCAATATGTAGATTCCACTAACTGGAGTTCATTCCATAATTGGGAGGGCTGTCGTTGTGCATGCTGATCCTGATGATCTTGGAAAGGGTAAGATTTTAAAATTTGGCCACAAAACTTACTAGATTTCTTCTTGTTCCAACTTTAAGTTCTAGCTTTTCTTTCCCCCGGTCATGTGGTTTTGTATTGTAATCTCATTGAAGTAATTTCCCTATGATAGAAATTGGTATTCAGTTCCCTTCATGCTTGATATTATAAGCTGAATGTATGAAATACTTGTGTGGCTCAGGTTGATGCCGTTCTATTTAAAATACACCCTTATTTTTATACACCCATTAGCATGGCTTCATATTTATTTTATTTTATATTACAATTTTTTTTATATGGTAATCTGAAGTCCTTAAGATTAATTATTTGCTGACCAAGTGACTATCAAATGTTGTGCTTCAAATAGCTATGCTCCTTCAATCGGTAATATATTTTCTGTTGTGCTCTTTGTAGGCATCCTAGTTTACTTCTGCTTTGCCATCTTATCTGTACATATATGTGCATGTTCTTGTGTGTAAAAGCTACATCCAAGTAGTTAGGTAGTCTAAAAATTATGCCTTTCTTATGTTTGTTGAATTTTTTTTGTGGTTTCGCGTAATATTCAAGGCAATTAATTAGGCATCTCCCTAGAACCCATCCATTACTATGAGTTTAATCTTTGAATTTATTGATATGAATGATGAATTAGTCCTTAAATTTACAAATCCGTGTTTAGTCTGTCGTTTTAAGAAACTAAATTGAGAAATAAAAGTAACTAACATGATACAAGTTTAAAATAATGAGAGACTTGATAGAGTTCTTCAAAAGTGTTCTATCATTTCTTAATATGAAAAATGGTACCATATGTGGGTAGGCTGCATAATATTTTCCTAAATTTTAGAAACTTAAGATAAATATTTAAACAGTTCCACTCAAGTTAGAGAATACAAATTGTCTGCACCCAGCTTGTTACGAATGAACATAATATGAGGAACCCTAAGGGACTTGGTGAGGATGTCCGTTGGCTGGTCATATTGGGGCTCATGTAGTTAGTAGAGGGTGCCTTTTCTCTAATGAAATGACACACCAATATGGTTGCTTCTTTCATAAAACAGGATAAGAGGCATTGCAGAGGTCAAATAGCTTCATTTAAGAGATCTCTACAAACTTTAGTTCTTGAATTAGTTGTTTAATCCGTATTAGCTTACATGTATTAGCTTACATGTAACTACTTCTGCACTAAATATAGCCAAAACCTCAAATCTCTTACTTTTCCAAGGCCAAGATGGTCTCCAACAAGATCAAAATATACCAAGGTAGAGAACATTTATCAAGAGGGAACCTAACCCATTCAGCATCTATATAACCAACTGCCTAAGAATGACCATTATTCTTCTTAATAACGAACCCCTTTGCATGCCTCAAAATTCAAATGGCTGCATCCCAATGCATCATAAAGAAATTAGAGAAACTTACTCACCATAGAAACAGCAGATTAAGTATTTGGTCATGTGATGGTAACATAATTCAGCTTACCAACTAGTCCCCAATATCTTCTAAGATGAGTAAGGGCCTTGATATTTGGATCCACACAGTATGGTTAGTTGGTTTACATACTTCCTTTGTCACAAAACTCTATGGTTAGTGTAAATAAAATAAAAAGAGGCATAGGATTAATCTCTTGCGTTTATTGAGCACATAGGGTTATTTATTTATAAATGAGAAAAATGCAAAAGATATGGGCTAAGCTCATTACATCTAGCACTCCCCCTCAAGCTAGTGCATATAAATCGCATGTACCAAACTTGTTACAAATATAATCAATTTTGGGTTTTTGTAAAGATTTAGTAAAAATATCTGCTAGTTGATCATTTGAATTAACAAACTCAGTCTTGATATCTTTTCTTAAATAAAATGATTATCAATCTCCATATGTTTGGTCTTTTCATAAAAGACGGGATTTGACCTAATATGAAGAGCAACGTGATTGTCAAATATAAGTGTTATTCGAATGACCTCTCTAAATTGCAGTTCTTTTAGTTATTGTTTAAACCAGATAAGCTGACAAGTTGTTGAGGTCATAGCTTTACATTCTTCTTTTGCACTAGATCTTACCACAACATTTTGTTTTTTGTTCTTCTAAAAGATCAAATTATCATCAATGAACACATAATATCCAGAAGTTGATCTCCTATCAAAAGGAGATCCTGCCCAATAGGCATCTGAATAACATACAACGTTAGTATGATTATTGTGTCAATATAACAAACCTTTTCCAAGAGAACCTTTAATGTACTTCAATATACAAATGACCACATGCCAATGATCTACGCATGGAGAATTAAAAAATTGACTCACCAGACTGACTGCAAAAGAAATGTCAGGATAAGTAACTATAAGATAGTTCAACTTTCCAACTAATATTCTATACTTCTCACGATCTGAGAGAGGCTTTCCCTGATTAGGTTGCAGTTTGACATTGGGATTCATGGGTATATCAACGAATTTTTAATTCATTAACTCAGTTTTTTCCAAAATGTGATGGAGCTCGAGAAGTTTGGGTCATTCTGAGTGAGAACTTAAAGTTAAATTCCTGTCCTGTCCTGTTCGCGGACTGTCCATTACTGTAGATTTGTTTCTCTTGATCCACTACATTCGTAAAAGCTGAAGGTTTCTTTTGGAATTATGCCTATATGAAGTAAGTGACTTCTTGTCCTGCAAAACAAGAGTTGGACGAATTTTTATGTATGTATCATTTAGTCTTGAAAAATAATAAGAAATAAAGAAGACAGTAACCAAAGCTAGCTACTACCTAGTATTGGTGTTCAGATTTTCCAATAAATTTTTCGTTATTATGCTTTTGTAGTCTTCAGATGAGTCCTTGCGGGTTCCCCTTTAAGGTCTCTAGTGATATGAAATCTGGCTTTGTTTGAGCAAATGGCTAGAGAATGGACATATGATTTTTGATTTTTTTTTTTCTTTACCTTGTTTGAATTTCTAGACTTCTGGATGGACTAAAAGCTCTTGATCAAGACCATGGCTTCACTGTTTTGATTTTGTAACTAATCACCTTTTTTTAGTTTTTGACTTTTGGTCTATTATGAAACAGGTGGGCATGAGCTTAGCAAGACTACTGGGAATGCAGGTGCAAGAATAGCATGTGGTAATACTCACTTTTCTTCATATTGTTTCTGGACAGTAACAAATTATAATATTTTCCACGAGTTTTACTTCATTGCATGCTAGTGGCTTGGTGCCTCTGGTATAATTGTTTTTCTTGTCAAACTATTAAATAGGCAGGAGTTTTGAAACACACTCTTAATCAAAATAATAAAAACTTCGAGTCATACTATGATAAGTTACAATCTATGAAGTGATGGTAAATATAGCATTCTTATGTACAGATTGTGAAAGTCACCTAGGATTTGTTGGATAAACTTATCAAACATTTATAGGAGAAGAAAATCAAAAAAGAAATGTGACATAAGTTAAAATAACTTATGCATGAATTAAAAATAAGTTTTTGGTGGAGTTAGAATGTTTCTATAAATTAGCGTATGTATATGCTAAACCTAGTTTGTGGAGAAGTTTGTTTTTATTTTTTTCTCTTATTGGTGTTTACTAAGAAGCTTATTTAAACATACTTTAAATATGATTGCTTAAACTCATAACATCATAGTATTCAGTTTGATTTTATATACTCTGCTGTTTATTGCTTTGTATGTTGAAACCTGACAAAGGCTAATTATTGTTCAGGTATCATTGGGCTCCAGTCATCTGTTTAGGATAGTTTGCCTATAGATGATGTATCCCCAAATGGCTTATAGAATGTACTTTGACTTTTGTGTGAAATTACAATTAAGCTGTAACTATTGTTAAGGCAACTCTCATGATTAATTGAACTGCTGCTACATTTTTAGTTTGGTACTTATTTCCCTGCTCTAATTAGTGAGGGTTAGTGGACTTGCTATGATTGTGATGTTTATTACATATATTCCCTTTGATATGTTGTATGATTGAAAATCATGAAGAGCTTGATAAGAAAAATAGTTAGTTAGCATCATTTAATTATATTACTTTCATTCAGAAAGTATTTTTTTTTTGTATTGCTCTTCGCCATTATTTTACATTAAGAATAAAAAGAAAGTTAACTGAAAATAAATTTTCAATTTAGCAAAGGGTATTATTATTTTTTTAAAAGGTGAGGCAGTTGCTTCCTCCTCGATACAAAATTTTTTTGCACTTAATAAATTTTCAATATATCAATAATATTTTTATTATTTTTATTTTAAAATTTATTTATTAAATAATTTTTTTCTCTCTCATATTAAGTCACTTATAAAATAAATATAATCAAGTAAAAAATTATTAATTTTTCTATATTTTAATAAATATTAACAAACTTTCTTGATAGATAATAAACAAAATCTAATAAATATTAAAAAATATTTATATATTTTTTTAAACAACATTAAATTAGTTATAAAAAAATAAATATTTTAAAATAATGTATTAAACTGAATTTTTAAAATTAACCTTATTAAATTGTAAATATCTTAACAGAATTTAATATTTTTTTATTATTGTTAAAAAATAAATAAAATATGACAGAGATATTTTTTAAATATGAAAAGAAGAATAATTGTTTAATACATAAAATTTAAAATAAAAATACAAAGATATTATTAAAATATTGAAAATTTGTTAAGAGGAGAAAGAAAGCAACTATCAAAGTGGTCGTATAGCAAGAGAGATGGTTGAATTGTTGTTTTGTTTAAAAAGAAAACTTTTTATTAAATTAATATAATCTCATAAATTTTGTTACAACACGTAGTTAAGAATTAAGAGGACAGAACTTTAAGTCGATTGCATTCTAGAAGATACAGAAAGAACACACAATATTGGAAATGATAAGAAAGAAAGATACCAAGAATTTTATTTTGGTTTGATGCTCAATGAATTTATTACCAGTTTTAAAAATCTTATTGAGATTGTGTCACTATCTTAAATATTATACTATAAATATATTTTATATATTAAAATATAATCATTAAATATGTATAATCTTCTAGAAAACTTATCAAAATAGTATCAAACTATGTAGAAAGTTACCACATAAAACATCAGAAATCTAAGTGTACAAAAAGTCATAACACATAAAATCATAACAACACTTCATAATTATTTTTTCTTTAGGATCATTTATCAATAATCTCCCTCTTTTTACGATGAAAATTTAAATCTATAAAGTTTTATGTGATGTGATATCCATAATAATAACAAAATAATTTTATCCCTTTGGACATATAAAAAAGAACAAGAGGGGAAATATAAGCACATGGTAACGTTTTAATAATAACAAAGGATCAATAATACATGCACTCATTTATGAGCATAATGAAAGCCAAACGAGAAGAACAAAGCAACAAAGTAAAAACAGATCAAGGTGATGTTTTTTAAACTAAACGCCTTTGGATGTTTAGAATTTTTTCATCAATTTTGTCTAAGCAGATATCATAATGACCTTCGCAGTCCCTTTCTAATTGTAAATCATATCTAATTAGCAAGGACTATTCAAAAGGAGTGAGAGACTTTTCTTGTGGTCCAGCTTGTGGTTCTCCCTTCTTACCACTAGAAAAAACATATTTAATCGTAGTTATACAAGATTTACAATTGTAGTTTTGGAACCACAATAGATCCAACCACGATAAAAGTATTGAAGATATCATCGCGGTTATATAATATATCATCACGGTTCTTAAGGAACCGCGATAAGAAATACCCAGAGTGCGAAAAAAATGACTAAAAAAAAGCTGGTATTGGACATGTTAGCACGATTGTAAAGAAAATCGTGTTGGTATTCTACATATCATCGTTGTTCTGGAATACTATCGCGGTTCTTCCACCAACTACAACGATATGATTGTACTTAATTTCAAAAATGTCAACGTATTGTTTTTAATTACGATTCTCTCTTAACCGTAATGATATCCTGTGGTAGAATGTGTTTTTTTAGTATTACCTTCTCAAATCTTACGATTTGGAAGTCCATACTGGTAGACCCACTTCACCATTTTTTTCAATCAACCCCATGTGATGGAGAACAAATTTGTTAGATCTTATTGAAATTGTACATAACGGTGAAGACTTCGTCAGTGAAGTTTCCTTTATTGTGCACCAAACCTTCAAAATGAAAACCACGAGCATCAATCCAGTGACTTGGATCTTGTGACTCAAAGTAATCAAACTCTGCTTCCTTCCTACTGCAACTGTCACACATGCTACCCCAAGTTTGCCACTATCAACGTGGTTCCAACCATGTTCAAGAACTACAAAGAACATCAATCTTAGAAAGATGGAACAATTGACAAGATTTCTTATGTATTGAAAACATAACTAAATGACACTAGTTCTAGGGAAGAAACATAATATCATAACTTAATGATACTATGAACTAACCTATTTTATAAACTTTTAACATACAAATTTAATATCATATTGATACTAAGAACTAAAAATGACATATCTTTTATAAAGTTTAGACATACGAAATACATAAAAGTTAAATATAAAAAAAATATTTAGATTTAAGGTTCAACAATATATAATAAGACCTTTTAACAATAACAAGCTTTTTGAAAAGAAAATGACAAATAATGTACATTTTTATTTTAAGGAAAAAATTTATTATAACATTTTATTAGTAATTTTTATTTAAAAAAAAAATATGTCATTGACCTGCTGTGAACTGACTCTTTTTTTACTGTTTTGACCCATTTTCAAACCATTTCAATTAAAGATCAATTTTGTGATTTAACAGGAGAAGACACTAAATTAATTGAGTCTAATTATTACAACAAAATAAAATCTATTAACTGTTAAATTTTTAAAAAATATAATAATTTTACTTTACACATCCAAAATTTATCATTTCTCATTTTTCCTTTTTGTCAATTTTACTTTACATATATTATAAAAAAATTCCGTAAAATCCTTTCAAATTTTATAAATCAATAAATTGTTTCAAATATTTTACCATGCGTTTTGATAAAAGAAACTTCATAATTTTCAGAAAATTAAAATAAATTGAATTTGAATTGCTTTTATCTTAAATTATTTTATTTTTCAAATTTTTGGATATGATAATTTAGTTTAAATTTATTAAACTTAATTTTTTGTTTGGATCGGAGTTTATGTAAATAATAATATATTTACAACATCTATATAAAATAACTACTAAAGACTACAACAAATTAAAAATTATTGGCATCTATCCAAAAATAATTTCACCAATATTAATCGAAAAAAATCTTGAAGAAATAATTATAACTTACATTGACAAATAAATAATCTTAATAATGTCAATTAAAAATAACTATGAACATGAAATAAAAATATTTTAACATCGATTGAAAAATAATTTTATTAGTTGTTAGAAGAATTTTAACTCGTCTTGATATAAATAGTTATGTTAATGTTTGATGGAGAAAAACAACTCAAATGATATAACATCTACTGAAAAATAATAGAGATAAGTAAACAGTATCTCAATTAAAATCAATTCAACATCCCAACTAAGACCAATTTTAAAAAGAATATAAAAATAAAACAAATTTAAAGAACGGTAGAATACAAAAAATATTAAAATTTTACATTTTACAAATTTTAAATTTCTTAAATAATAAAATTAGTCTCATAAATAATTATTTTAAAACACCATCTACATACATTTTATCATAAACCAAACCATCCCCTCTATAAAACTAAATTACCATTTAAAGATTCTCTTTCAAACACACTATTAAACTTTTACGGTGTAAATTTATCAACTAAGGAATATTAATTACACAAACCATTTTATGAAAATCTAATTCATACTATTTCATATTCTTTTATAACCTACGAAGGCTTTGTTTATATGCCAAAATAATATTTTAAAACCAAATTCAAATGCACCTAAACTCAATTTAGTTACAAGGTATTGTTTTAATATAAAACCGCAATCATTTTAATCAATTTCATTAAATAAAATCACAACCAATTGGTAATGCAGAAGTATGTAGCATTTTTTAGAATTTCAGAAACCCCTGGTACACTTCTTCAGTTTAAAGGATTAATTCCTTTATGTAAAAATGCATCACTGGAGTACTCTATCATCTATCATATGGAAGAGAGGCCATGAGGTGAAAAGCAACACAAACAAGTTTATTTACAGAAACTAGAAACTAGGAGACACATTACACAGAATTAGAGTTAACCCCAAGTAACCAAATGAATCTCTATTAAAGTAAGTAGCAATGTATTTGTCGTACATTGAATTCAAAAGAGAAAAACCAGTCCTGGAACACCAACCACCATCACTGACTGCAGTCAATGATTCAACTGGCTGAATGGAAGCTGCAAGAGTATGCAATATAGCTTCCACTGCTGGGACTCCGTCGAGAACACGGTTGGACATCTAGCCTCTCAACCAAGTGTTCCTGTAGGATGAATTGTCTCGCAGGGAGGCGTCATGGGGTTTGTACTCCATAACATAGCTGTGAGGAAGCTTCAAGTGACGTTTGATTGAATCTCTCAGGGCCATTACAGCCTGTAATGAGGAAGCAGGAACAATACTAAGGACACGCATGAATGTATAATGTATATATACAAATAGGCTCAGCTAAAATGCCAACCTGATGGTCTGAAGCATTGCGATTCCAAACACTCAATATATCCTCATTGAAACGAATGCTTAGTACTGCACCACATATGTTATCCCCATAATCCAACTGGTCACCCACTAAGGCAAGAACCTGCACTTAGCCATGTAATAATATTAAAAATTAAGTCTCTAAGTATGGAAGAAGAAATATAATTGCAATCGATGGTATAGATCATGAAATCAATTTCACCAAGAGATTCCAAATGGTAAGTTAGCTGGTCAATAGTTTGTCATCATTAAAATTTACAAAAGTGTAAGAGAAGAGCTCAGATCAATAAAATAATGTGTAAACCAAATAAAGGGCGTATTATTTGTTAAGTTGTCATTATATACTGTTTATATTAATGATGTGGAAAATATACAAAATGTAGTTTTCGCAAATTCAAATAATTAGTAGAAATAATCCAAGCCTTAGCTACTCAACATTATTCAACTATAAGAACCATGGATGAAAATTATTAGAGCAACAAAACCAGGTAGCCCCACTCCCTGAGGTTTCTAAAGGAATAGGATTCAATCTATTGAGTCCAAAAATAAATTGGTCGCCTTCTATTGGATCTCATTTTGCACATAGGGTTAGGCTAAACATATGAACCCCCAGAAAAATTGAAGAGCTCAATAGTTATATCACACAACAAAGTGAGGGGAAAAACAATGCTAAAGAAATTTATTGAGGGCAGCCATTTTGGTAAATGATTCTCTGAAGACAAAAGCAGAAATTGGTTAAAACTACATTCAATATCACAGATCTTCCCCACAAGAAATATAGGTCCACTGGATCCAGTATGTAGTTCATACTTGTGTCAGCCCCAGACCTAGCAAGAACTAGAAGAATTCAATCCTTGAACTTAAGAAAACAAGTTTTTTTTTTCATCATTCAGTTTTTAAAAAACAAACTGCTGACAGAGGCTTCAAAAACATTTCCCTATCCCCAAACAAATTTGTTGCCTTAAATCTTGGCAACCTCAAATGAATGCACGGTGAACAACCCTGCGGAAGCATGCTTTACAAATGGAGACAATTTTTTAACTTCTAAGTTGGAATCAAAACCCAGGCTTCTGTTTTCAGTTTCAGAGGTGAAAATCAACAAAAAAAATATTTGAGGTCCATAAATCGTTTCAATGACCTGAATATTGTAAAATTTTAAGAAAAATGCTAGCAATACACACTCTATTATAGGCTGATATTTATAGGAAATCACAAATTTTGGTATGTCTCACTTCTTATTTAATGAGTCTCACCCATACTTTTGTAGTTTTCAATAAATTTAATCAAGTGTTAAAATGAGTGTTTTCATTGTGTTACTAACATAACTCTAATTTCTATGGAAAATTTAGATATCAACAACCACAACCAAGACTTATACTATTGAGTGGGATCAACTACATGTATCAAACCATGTCATTAGGATCTATCAAAAAACCAAATCTTCAGTGAAACTATTTGATGCAGCAGGTACAAATTTAAATAATCACTCGATAAATTAAGGAGTTATTATTTTCCACAATCATTCCAGATATTTATCAAGTTACAAAATATCACAGATGAAAATATTTGCACTTACCAGGTCCTCCCAAAAACGACCTGAGACAACCTTTTTGAATCGTATAATCCACTTACCACCATTGCAGTTAGCAGAGTCCTTCAGAAAAAAAAAAATGGTGTCAGCGAAAATTAAGACATATCTCACACACACTTACCCTTTCCTTCCCCCATCCTCTCAAAAGAATAGAAGAGCTTATAAATTCTCAATCAGCAAGAAAATGCAACTTCAGCTACGAATTTTAAGTATATACCTCCCATAAAGGACGAATTCCTTCCTTGAAAAGATGCAAATCTGTGGGACTAGGCAAAGAAGCAGGACGAGCAAGATGGCAATAGCAGACCCAAAATCCTTCAACCTATTAACATAAAATCATATAATCACAAAAGTAAGGAAATATGTGATGAAGTATGAACTAATATTTAACTAGAAATCTAAACAAAGCAAAGACCTCACCGTACTAAATTCAACAATTTTCTTTATGTTGTCTTCGTATGATGTCTGATTTCGAACTCCAGGTGTTCGACGAGTGTACCAAAAGACAAATTTGTGCTGCTCACAGAAATCACCACAAACACAAACTATATCAACAACCAAAAATGTCAAGTAGCACTAACAGCCTCCAAGGAGGAGAAAGGATAGAGCTAAACAAACATAACTTCGACAAATAATCAACAAGCATGTAAAATCAAGACCCTGAATCCAATTCAAACTGCATAACCGTCTCTGATATAACTGCTTCAAAAAAGAAACACCCAACACAGCTTTTAATCAACTCTTCCCAATCTAGAAAACTCCCAACGTCAAATTGAAAGATACCTGAATACATACTGATAAATCAAAGCATGCTACCGTTACACAAAACAAACAAAAAAATCAATCCAGAATTTTAATTTCGTTATCCTACTCTTCGGCCAAAAACAAACAAACACCTACAAACCAAAACTTCTAATTAAGCCATTACACAGCACCTCATCATGTCTTAAAAAAACCACTAAGAGTCAAAATAACATAATTTATGTGGAACAATCGCATAATAACAGACAAAACTTGATGCAGTTCTCCATATACTTTTGATCTCGTTCTCTACTAAAAATTGAAGTTTCACCAATAAGATTTTTCGATAGCGTTAAGAGCGATTCAGTTGCGAAGAAACCAAAAATGAAAGTGAGGGAAAAAAAAAACCTTCAGAGGGTGAAGACCGGCTTTGAGTTCACGAGATTGTCGTTCTTCCGTTTCTTTGCTGTTTGAATCAAGCGCCGACGCCAATTGAGAAGAAGAATCTAACGTTTGATGAGCGTTTTCGGGGTTATTGGCGCTGTTGCTCTCTGATTCCTTCTCCGCTGTGAATTCCATAATCGCTTGCTGCTTCCAAAACCCTAATCCCCTTTTCCCCTTTCTGCGTTCAGCGTTGAGGTTGAGATTGGAGAAATGAACTTCGCTTGGGTTTTTAAGCTTTATACGTACTTCAGTTCAGAAATAATTTAACCTTTTTTTAATTTATTTTTACTCAGTTCTTTCACTGTGATAAAAAAAAAATCGTATATGTCATATTGTAATTGGATTTTGTTGAGTATATGTCATATATTTTTGTTTTTGTTAATTAATTACTAGTTACTTGTAATTTATTAGTGAGGACAATAGTAGCTTTTTATCATAGAAAAAGAAATAAAATTATTTACTATTTAACATTTTTATTTATTTATTTTTAAAAAAAATACTTTGTGATTTCTGTTTGTCTGAATAAATTATTTAGAATAAATCAATATTATAAAATATTACATTATTACTTATTAAATTTATTATGCAAAATGAATTTGTGTATTTTTATAATTACATATATGAGATATTTTCTTTGTGTTTTATTTATAAAATTTAAATTAAAATAAGATTTATTCTTTTATAAGACCAGCTCATAACATTCATTGTATTGATTGTTCTTTGACTAAAATACTTTAATTAAAATTGGTGAGAAATTATATTAACAAATATTTGGAAGGAAAAAAATATTAATGACAACAGTAGTTTTCAAATAAAAATTAGGGTATATTTATGGTAACATATAAACTGAAGAAAAATGTTAACCCTGTTTGAAACTAGTTAAATAATTAAAATAACTTTTTATTAAAATGAATAAAAATATATTCTTCTATACGTTTCTAAATATGTTCTTTAAAATCTCTTAACTGCTGCTCTTAATAGTATACTGGTTTACAAAAAATCTAAATTAAATTAACTATTCTTTAATTACAATGAACTATGTAATTAAATTTTCCCATAGAAATGAAGAAAATAACCTTTAATTAGTTATGAACATAAAATAATTTCTAATTAATTTATAAAATTTATATAAAATATAGTTTTCAAATAGTAGATAATATGAAATTATTTTCATCTACATCTATAAAATTAAATTGTTATTTAAAATTATAAGATAACATTAATTTCTTTTTCTAATCATATTTTTATGTTTAGTTATATATTTATTGTATAATAATGATATATAAAGAAATTCTACTCTATTATACACATTTTATATTTCTATTTTATTATTAATTATATTCTAAAATTAAAAAAAATTAAAAAATATATCTAAATATTAAAAGTAACTTTATATTTTAATAACATAAGACACTACAAATCACTTATATATTTATCTAACAAAACCACCACTATTAATATTATTATTGAGACACGGAATGTCCGTTTTCAACACGTAATAATAATAATAATAAATAATATATATATATATATATATATATATATATATATATGATGGATTTTATTGTTATAATATGCATTCAGTGTATTTTTACTTTTATATTGAAATAATACTTTTTATAAAATATGATTTTAATATTTTATGAATACAATTTATAATTTAGTGATAATTAATTTAATGATATTTAATATATAATTCCATCGTTATTTTTTTAAAAATTCTTTCTTTTTTTAGATTAAAATTTTAACTTCTAAAAATTTTATTTAAATTCTAGTCAATGTATTTTTAAATGAAATAATGAAGATTATTTAAAAAATAAAAAAGATGAATATTTGAAAACTAGAGAAAGTATGAACGAAATTTAAATTTTATTTGAATGTTGTGAAAGAAATTAAGAAAGTAAATAAAATAGAAAATAAGATAAAAAAAAAAGTGAGAAATGAAGAACATTATGGTTATTGATTAAAATGAAATAGAAAAAAAAGATATTGAAAATGAATGAAAATTTGAAATAGTCATTTGTTTGGTTTGGTTAAAGAAAAAAAAAAGGTGATAATATGTTTTGAACAACAATTTTACTTTTTATGTACAATACTTAATTTCGTCCAGACAAATAAAATTATTTTAAAATTAAAAAAAATTAAAAAATTAAAAAATATGTTTTATCATACTTTTGTCATTTTAAAATATAAAAAAAGTTTTGATTTTATTTTTATTTTATGACTAAAGTTTTGAAATAAAATTTAAAAAAAATAAAGAAAATGAATGTTAGGTATTTTAAACTAATCCATTAAAAATGTTTTAAAAGAAAATCAAAAATTCCTATTAAAGTGCTATTTTACTTTTTTTATTGAGTAATTTACTTGTCTTTTGAGGCGGCCATCTTTTAATGCATGAAAATTAATTTAAACATGATTTATATCTCAATTAAGCGCATTAAAGTAGAATTATCTAGCAAAGCAATTGAGACGTGGTCTGAATAAATTTTATAAAAGAAAAAAAATCAAAATTACTGACCGAGGTTTGAATTAGAAGAAAAAGATGAATTTTGTTAAAGTTGGTCTTCAACTGGTATATCTTGATCACTCAGCCTCATGTGATTGTCCTGTTTGTCGTTATTTTGTTTGTTTTGACCTGTTGAAATTTTTCAATATAATGAATATTAGTATTTTGTATTACTTGTAAATAAATTTGCATTATAAATTTATTTTTGTTATACTAGAGATGCTGCTCTCTAAGCACGTACTGTTGTTTAATTCTTCTTAGAGGTTGCTGTTTTTCAGACCCAAAACAAAAAAATCTAAATCAATGTAGATCATGGAAGCAAAAACATTAGAGCACACAAACATAACTCAAAACCCCAAAAAACAACAAATATTTAATAGAACCACTAAGCACTTATCCACCCTCAATCGCCAATAAAATGAACAGGTGGTTGCTGCGTCACAATCTTTATCTCACCCATCCTAAAACATCCGTAAAATGTAAATTTCTAAAATTCAAAATCTCAATGCATCATGGAAGCAAGAACACCAGAGCACTCAATAAGAATATTAACCACATCTGAGCACTCCAAAAGAAACCCTAAATCATTTTTTTTTTATTATTACCATTATTTTTTTTCTTTGTGTTCTTAACAAATCAATAAAGAATGTTTTTTTCAAATAAATTTGTGAAAATATAAAAAACACATAAAATTTTCAAAAATTAAAATACTAAACATCATCAAACAATTTTTCAAATTAGAACTACGTGAACCCTGATTTTTTGTTGTGAAAATACATAAGACCAAGGATAATCCTTGTTGGGTCCAAAAAATAAAATAATATATGCTTATTTGTCTTATTTTTCCTTATTATTTTTATTTGCATAATTGTTATTTATTTGTATTATGTTTATTAGCATATTTTTTTTCTTATTTATTTATTTGTTATTTTTTCTTAATATTTGTTTGTTTTGTTATTTTATTTATTTTTATTGATATTACTATTGTTATTATTTGGTAAATATGACATTTTGTAAAACCATACTTATTTCTACTCATTTGATTAAAGGAACCGTCTTAGGACAAGTGTTGTGCAGTGTTAATACTTTCTTCACACGTAACCGACTCCCGAATCTTGAATCTGGTTCGTAGGCATTTTATTTTTAAGTTTTTTTATAGTTTTTCATAATAAACTATAGTGATGACTCCAATTCTCAAATTTAAATATTTTTTAAAAATTAATTTTATATCGCCCTGTCGTGATCCGGTTGCGACTTATATTAATTGATTTATTTATTTTGTTTTTGTTTAAAGGTATTCCATATGATATATTGTTTCATATTTAATTATTTATTTAAATTTGTTTCCTTTAAATCTTATTTTATTTCTTTAATGTATTATTGGGTAAAATATTTTAAATATTATTCTTTTATAATTTAAGCTAATAGATTTATATAAAAAAAGATAAAACAAACATTAGTAATTTTAATTTAATCAATTTGGATAAAAAGAACTTGCTTATATATTTTATATTATATTCTTCTTTTTTTCAATTATTCTTTAATGTTTGTTTGGATTGTCTACAAATTATTGGTTATGACAAGATATGATTTATCTAAGTAGTCATTAAGTCTTATGATCCTTGATACCATATTTTAGAGTATGTCAATTGAACACAGAACCAGTTTTAAGTTCTTTTATGATGAGTTAAGACAATGTTAACACATGAAGGTCTTATGCAAAACTTAAGAAATTGATATGATCTTTGATCAATTCAAGATGTATATATAAACTCAAAACCCATTAAAGGTTGAGTATCAATGACAAAAGCATGTAAACAAAAGGAGAAACTCACTTTGGTATTAACTAGAATTCACAATAAAAATAAAAACAAATAAATAAATGAAAGCAAAATTGGATTAAGGAAAGAGAATCCAAAAGAACATGTCACCTTCAATTTGAGAACCAAAGGATAATTACATGAAAATTTACATTTTGAGATTTTTTTTCTCAAGATAAGAACTAAAGCAAGATATTATAATTCTTGAAACTCTCAAATTTGAACTCACAAAGATACTTTTATTCAAATTAAAGGGTGAGATTATAGATGGAGGGGACTTCATTTTATAGATGAAGAGCTTGGCCTAAGGAGTGAAATTGGCAAGAAAATGGAGTTAACTTTACAAATCAATAATCAATTCACTTAACTAAGTTTAACACGTTAATCCCTAAAATTAGAGAGTGCTGACACTTTCTTGAATATAGGTAGATGATGGAGGAGCTCCTAGGTACCTTAGCTTCTTGCGCAAGCTTCAATGAAAGTTGAGCATAATGAAACCTTGAAGCACCAAATAGAAGAAGTGGATGAAAATCCTCATGATGCGGAAGCCATGGAAATGCAAGGAAGGAAGGAGGTTGATGGTGAAGTAGATGGTGAAAGCCTTGAAGGAGGTTGGGCCAACCTTTAAGAGAGAGAGTTCCTAGCTTCTAAGAGAAGAAACTCAATGTGAAACTTGAGGCAATGTGCTGAAAATTTGACAGCATTTCATTACACAAATCAAGTCTACAATGGAGGTTCCTAAACCTCTTATTTATAGAAGAAGAAAAAACTAGTAACTTCTATAGCAAGCTAATGTAGTGTGTAGGAGAAGCTAGGGTTAGAAACCCTAGCTTACCTTGCAAGCTACCTAAGTAGTGTGTAGGAGAAGTTAGGGTTAGGGTAACCTAGCTTGTGGAGCAAGCTTCTCCAAACCCTAGCTTGCCTTACAAGCTACCTAAGTAGTGTGTAGGAGAAACTAGGGTTAGGGTAACCTAGCTTGTGGAGCAAGCTTCTCCCAAACCCTAGTGCCTCATTCTTCTCTAATGAGAAGGCGCCACACGACATAACTTCTAGATGCTTCTAAAAACCTAACCTAGGTGCCTTTACAAATCCCAAGGCACCTAGGATTTATTTTTACAAAGGAGAAATATGTTCTACAATATTTTTACAAAGGAAAATCTTCCACAACATTTTTATAATTTTCCACTAAAGTTTAGGGCTGTCAACATCTTGATGTCTGTTGGTGTCTTTGACTCTTCCTAAGCTTCAATGTGTTTGGTCATGGATCTAATGATTAGACCTTGCTTGGACCTTCGTCCATTAGTAGATATAATGATTATATGTGAAAAACAATAATAACTTGAGAAGAATGGAGATAGATTGTCCTTAAGGGAGTTTAGACAGACAAAAGAAGACTCTTAAATGCTTGAAGGGTAAAGGATTAAGTGGAAGAGTCAAACTATCCTAGTGTACATGAAAGTGACATGTGGTAGTTTAAAAGCTCCAAAAAAACACTTATAACTCTATAATTCATTCATGATTCCCTAAGGTTTTAAATATAAAGTTTTAACTTTTCACACTAAGATACTTATATATAAGTTATATAATTTCATCTTCTAAAACTTTGAGTCTTTCTCTAATTAGACTCTTTTGAATCTTTATTTTATTTTATTTTTTATTTTTCTTTGTCATATTTATTGTTTTTATTCCTTTAAACTCTTTTTTTTTTCTTTATCAAGTTTTTTTTTTAAGCAAACTCTCTTCATTTTATATAAGAAAATTTTTAAAACCGAACGAGTTAACTTGAAATTGTATTCTTTTATAATAAAGCTTGTCTTTTTTTATAATAAGTTTTTAATAAAATTCGTCTTGAAATCATACAAAGTAGAAAAGATTAAAACATCTAACATGTTTATATATTTTTACATGTGATCTTATTAATTTTCTGATCAACACACTCACAATATGTATAATTAGCACATCAAAATTTAATATCATTTATTACTATTAAAACTTTAAAACCAGATAGAGATAATTCTAACGTTCATTTATATTTTAGATTTTTTTTATAAAGTCTTTTAGCATACTTTACTTCATATTTAATTTCTTTCTACTATGTGGTATTTAGATTTATATTTATTTTTCAAATCATTTAACATCATGTGACCGTTATTGATAATCTATTTGTATACAATTTTCATTCTGCAATTTTTTTTTTAAATTTATGTTATATTGCTTTTAAGTTACATGAATTATTTACAAATATTGGTTTCTAAATTAAGTGATTTTAATTGATCTTTCTTAGTTCGTGTAATTACTCTATTTTTTCAATTGAAATGTATTTTTTTTCTTAAATTTCAAAGTTTTTATCAGAAAAAATAAAAATAAAAAATGGTTAAATTTTATTTATATATTTTTAATCAAAATAATAAAATTACTATAACTATATATATAAGTTTTAGTTTTCAGAGTAATATATTAAACACTAAAATTAAATATGTTCCTTTAAATTAATAAAGTCTAAAAAAAAAATACCATTATCTAAATTGAAAATAGTAAAAATTACTAGTTTAAATAAATTTTTAGTTAAAATGTTTACTATATAACTTCACATAAAACAATAGGAAACCAAGATCAAAATCTTATCACATCAAGAAGTTTGGAAGATTTTATGTGACCCACAAACACCACTTCGTTGGTAATGTAATTAAAGTTTGTTATAAGCGTAACTTTCTACGCGGTTCTGACACATCACTGCGATAAATCGCGTGTGTTCTGCGTATAACAAAGCACCCATTAGACTAAAAAAACACTTATTTACCCGTTTTGGAAGATTTTGTTAACAATCTTGACTTACATAACGAAATTCTTATTTTCACTTTGCTTTTAGATTATCTCCGTTAAAAAAAACTTATAATTTAATTAATTTTTAAATATATGATTAATTAAAATATTTTTAATTGAGATTTTATTAAATTTTTTCGGTTGATTAAGTATTTAAAAGTTTATATTTGTTTTAATTGAGGATATGTAGTTTAATTTTTCTGTTAATTAGGTTTACTTAATTGTCACATGTTGTTTTGTGTCACATTAAATTATATTTTTGTAGTTATGAAAATATATGAATTTTATTGTTGAATAAGGAAAAACCAAAATACGGTTTTTGGAGACTATGGAGTTAGAGTTGTACGGGAAGGGAAGGTGGTGAAGAACATTCAATAATGAAAACTATCAAATAATAAGTGTCTTTATATTGTTTTGATTAAAAATGACAAGAAACAATTTGCTTAAATAAGATTGAAAAGAAATTAAAAGCAAAAATAAAAAGAAAAACAAAACAATTACACGCACAACAAGGATAAAATTGGAATTGTGTATTAACGATAAAAAACTTCTAGTGTTATTATTCCGTTATTTAACTCCACTCCACCTTCTTCCAACAATTATTTAAATTTTTATTTATTTTTCTTTATCCTTTATCTAACAATAAAAAAATTAATATCAAAATACACAAAATATTATTACGTGGAAACAAAGATGAACAAGATAATAATTACTTCACAAAGTTAATAAAAAAATTAAATTGCAGAAACTTAATTGGAAAAATGAAATTTATATGGAGTTGAAGTTAAAAAAACAGAGCAATTTTAATAATTTTAAAATTTTTAAAAGTAAAGATTAACGGTCCACCTTTAATGATAAACTCTAGAATTTTATTAACTACAAAAAAAATTTCTTTCTTGAGCTTATAATAAGAACTAATAAATACACTCAAATGCGTCAACAACCATATTTTAATACTCGGAAATAATGACTTTCAATCACATTCTAAAAATAGAAATGGCAAAAAGAATACCCTATCATTTATATAAAAGGAAACAAGAGATTTGAGAAGTATAGTAAATAGAATCTAATTCGTAAATAAATAAATGATAAGAAATGACGCGTGGAAACACGAAAAACTCTATTGCGTGGGAACTACACAATTGGGTCAAAAGTTTCCACGCATCTTTATATATTCCCCAATAACATTTTATTAAAGAATAACTACAAAACGAATAGAATTTTTATTTAAATATATAGAAAATCTTAAAGAAAAAAATTAAATTAAATTAAATATAATTAATTAGTAAAATTAAAATGAAAAGTGTGGAATTGAAAAAACAATGGCTGTTGAAAACACACACGAGGTATACTCGGGGTAGGAGAGAGAAAGCGATATTTAAGTGTGAGAAAAAAAAAAAAAAAAAAAAAAAAAAAAAAAAAAAAAAAAAAAAAAAAAAAAATTATTTCAAAAAAAAATTTAAATTTTTAATATAAAATTTTTAAATTATTTTTAATTATAAAATATAATAAATTAGAAAAAAATAAAAAAAATTTTTCATAAAAAAAAAATTAAATTAA
>Ga0099824_1002873_pt1 | contig 25185 bp, 10 predicted proteins | sample SiratrowhiteBW_FD_76837 | JGI IMG/M metagenome (GOLD analysis project Ga0099824, IMG submission 76837) | Root nodule microbial communities of legume samples collected from California, USA - Siratro white BW | ecosystem: Host-associated > Plants > Roots > Nodule | place: USA: California...
ATTGGATAACATGGTAAAGCCATTTTCTTTGCTTCATTTTATAATTTGATGTAAGGTCAAATTATACAATTAATTTTTGACCAGTATTTTAATTGTAACGTCTTTGCAGGTTATGTTATTTGTAACCAGTATGTTAATGTATGAACAATTAAAAACTTCAAGAGTGATTAAACGGATCTGCCTGAATCTGTTCTTTACGATATGTGAAACTGTTATTTTTTTTAAATTTCAGTGTAAGACGTATTGTTGAATTTAATTTTCTGTAGACTGCAGTTATTGAAGACATCAAGAAACAGAATGTGAGGAGAAACAGCATAGTACCAGAAATGCGTGTTTGGGAGTACAAAGATTATGAATCATTCTTCCCACGACGAATACTCCGTCGTCTGGAACATATTCTCCGTGCCCAATTTGTAAGTTGGTATCCCCAATACCCAATAAATTGTTGAATATTAAACAAGTTGGTGAAATGTATGATTTGTTTTTATTGTAGATTTTTGTCCCATCAGTTAATGAAGATCATTGGTGGTGTTACGCCGTGAACTGTCGCAACAGACAGATATATGTTCTTAATTCTCTTGGACATAAAAATAGGAGTCGCTAGGTCATTGACAAGGCAGTGGTAAGTTCATGAACTCTTCGTTGCGGATGAATGAATTGCATGACAAATGACCCTTTTTTAGGACATGTTATATGTTATTAATCGTTTGTTAATGGTGGCAGGCATACCGCCTTGAGTTATTGTTTGCATTGGTGGAGAAAGTTGAAATAAAAAATTCCATTCCCTTAAAAATCATCGAGTATGACGTACCCTTACAACAAAACTGGTAAATTTAAATGAATTAGTTAATATTTTTCTTACATAAGTGTAGCAATTGTATTTGTATTGATTGATGTTGGTTGACAATATCCAACCATGACTGTGGTTTACTTGTCATTAAATACATGGAGATGCAGGACGGTGTTCGTAGGTTTGACGGCCAATCAATGCCAAAATACTTAACGGTTTGTATTGATCTTTTATTACGACATTGATGTCGTTGGTTGATTTATCTAATGTACAAATTGATGTGTTTATTGTTATTTTTAGAAAGAAATTCAACATTTCAGGGAAGAGTTAGTTGGCAGATGGGTCACCCATGACGATAACATTCATCGAACGAATGTGCTGTCAAAGATTAATAGTTAATTCAAGTGTATATTGTAAAGGAAACAATGTTGTTATTTCGTTGGTCAATGTACTTAGTTGGCTTATAATGTTCGTTCATAATGAATTGGTTGTGAAATATTCTAAATTAAATAATTCTTTCCAAAACTTGTACCCAACGAACCACATACATTTACATAGCGAACCACCTTGCTGAGGGTGGATGAATGGACAGGCAGGGGTTGAATATGGGTGTCGGACATGTGAACGTGGCAAACCAGTTATACTAACTGAGCTAACCACATAGAGAAGGATGGATGAATGAGGTGGACATGTAGGGGTTTAATGTAGGTGTCGGACTTGTGAACGTGACAAACCATTTATACTAACTAAGCGAACCACAGAAGACAAGGATGGATGAATGAGTGGACATGCAGGGGTTTAATGTAGGTGTCGGACTTGTGAACGTGACAAACCACTTATACTAACGGAGTGAACCACATAAAAGACAAGGATGGATGAATGAATGACTAGACATGCAGGTGTTAAATATAGGTGTCGCACTTGTAAACGTGGCAAACCACTTATACTAACGGAGCGAACTACATAGAAAACAAGGATGGATGAATGAATGACTGCACATGCAGGGGTTGAATATAGGTGTCGCACTTGTGAACGTGGCAAACCACTTATACTAACTGAGTGAACTACATAGAAGACAAGGTTGGATGAATGAATGACTGAACATGCAGGAGTTGAATATAGGTATCACACTTCTGAACGTGGCAAACCACTTATACTAATGGAGTGAACCACATAGAGAAGGATGGATGAATAGGGTGGACATGCAGGGGTTTAATGTAGGTGTCGGACTTGTAAATGTGACAAACCATTTATACTAACAGAGCAAACCACATAGAAGACAAGGATGGATGGATGAATGACTGGACATGCAGGGGTTGAATATAGGTGTTGCACTTCTAAACATGGCAAACCACTTATATTAACTGAGCGAACCACATAGAGAAGGATGGATGAATGGGTGGACATGCAGGGGTTTAATATGGGTGTCGAACATGTGAATGTGGCGAACCACTTATACTAACTGAGCGAACCACATAGAAGACAAGGATGGATGAATGAATGACTAGACATGCAGGGGTTGAATATAGGTGTCGCACTTCTGAACGTGGCAAACCACTTATACTAACGGAGCGAACCACATAGAGAAGGATGGATGAATGAGGTGGACATGCAGGGGTTTAATGTAGGTGTCAGACTTGTGAACGTGACAAACCATTTATACTAACGGAGCGAACCACATAGAAGACAAAGATGGATGAATGAATGACTGGACATGCAGGGGTTGAATATAGGTGTCGCACTTCTGAACGTGGCAAACCACTTATACTAACTGAGCGAACCACATAGAGAAGGATGGATGAATGAGTGGACATGCAGGGGTTTAATATGGGTGTCGGACATGTGAACGTGACGAACCACTTATACTAACTGAGCGAACCACATAGAAGACAAGGATGGATGAATGAATGACTAGACAAGTAGGGGTTGAATATAGGTGTCGCACTTCTGAACTTGGCAAACCACTTATACTAAATGAGCGAACCACTACGATGTCAAGTCATTTACACTGGGTATTCAGATGTTCGCAACAACAAAGCACACAAACATGATACATTAATTTAGCAAAAAACAAATAAATTGTCACTTTGATCTAATTCAAATGTGGTGTCTAAATTATTAATTGACATCTGTAAATACAGTATGGTGACATTAAACACATGGAATTCGATCGCATGTCATTGTTATCCTTAGCCGTCATTGGCTGTGGGAGCTGCATCCGACATTTACATGATGTTTGGATCTGCAAATACACATTATGGTTAATGTGTGTTCAATGTTCTCATAGACTGTCAAGGGACAATACGATGGTTGTTTACCTATTAATGGTTCTTCTATTACGATTGGCTTCGAAGCACGCATCAGTTCGTCTGTGGGCTCACAACTATTACATCTGAAGACCTAAAAACCATATCATTTTACAAGATTGCAGTTGTTCGGGTGGGTCAACATTGTCCTTATTTTATATATTCATAACGTATGAGAATATGAAATTACCTTCACAACATTTTGTTGTGTTATATTTAAGTAGAAGTTCAACTTGTTTGTGTTGAACAACTTCAACCTGTTTGGGCTTAACACAACAACCTAAAATCAAATAACTTATTCAATTGAAGCACAGATAACACCATTGGTCATAAGTAGGTTTAGGTAAAACATTACATTTTTTAGTATTAAGACACATCCAACTTCAATGTCACAACGACATTCAGGATGTTGGAGAATCTTCTTGTGCACACTAGCCTTCGCAGTTCCTGTTGGGTCCTGCATTGATTGAAAAAATAGTGTTTAAATATCTTCAATTTAGTATTAAGTCAACCTACCAAATTCCCCACATGATGTACCTTAACCGTTATTGACAGGTCTCCAAGACCATTTGGTTTAACTGTCTTCACAACACAAGCCAGTAAGGTCAAGCGTGTACCACCAGACGACAATATAGTTTTAATGCTTACCTTAGTTCACTTAAGTGGTTCGCTGTGTGCAATTTTGGAACACACAGATTTGTTTGAGGGGTGAAAGCACTAAGTGGTTACCTCAGTTCAAGTAAGTGGTTCGCTGTGTGCAATTTTGGAACACACAGATTTCTTTGAGGGATGAAAGCACTAAGTGGTTACCTCAGTTCAGATAAGTGGTTCGCTGTGTGTAATTTTGGAACACAAACATGCGTCTCAGGGGTGGAATGTCTAAGTGGTTCGCTCAGTTCAAATAAGTGGTTCGCTGTGTGTACTTTTGGAACACGAACATGTGTCTCAGGGGTGAAATGTCTAAGTGGTTCGCTCAGTTCAAATAAGTGGTTCGCTGTGTGTACTTTTGGAACACAGATTTGTTTGAGGGGTGAAAGCACTAAGTGGTTACCTCAGTTCACCTAAGTGGTTCGTTGTGTGCAATTTTGGAACATACAGATTTGTTTGAGGGGTGAAAGCACTAAGTGGTTACCTCAGTTCAGATAAGTGGTTGGCTGTATATAATTTTGGAACACAAACATGCGTCTCAGGGGTGGAATGTCTAAGTTGTTCGCTCAGTTCAAATAAGTGGTTCGCTGTGTGTACTTTTGAAACACACATATAGGTCTCAGGGGTGAAATGTCTAAGTGGTTCACTCAGTTCAAATAAGTGATTCGCTGTGTGTACTTTTGGAACACAAACATGTGTCTCAGGGGTGAAATGTCTAAGTGGTTCGCTCAGTTCAGATAAGTGGTTCGCTATGTGTAATTTTGGAACACAGACATGTGTCTCAAGGGTGGAATGTTTAAGTGGTTCGCTCAGTTCAAATAAGTGGTTCGCTGTGTGTACTTTTGGAACACAGACATGTGTCTCAAGGGTGGAAAGTTTAAGTGGTTCGCTCAGTTCAAATAAGTGGTTCGTTGTGTGTACTTTTGGAACACACACATAGGTCTCAGAGGTGAAATGTCTAAGTGGTTTGCTCAGTTCAAATAAGTGGTTCGCTGTGTGTACTTTTGAAACACACACATGGGTCTCAAGGGTGGAATGTCTAAGTGGTTCGCTCAGTTCAAATAAGTGGTTCGCTGTGTGTACTTTTGGAACACACAGATTTGTTTGAGGGGTGAAAGCACTAAGTGGTTAGCTCAGTTCACCTAAGTGGTTCGCTGTGTCTAGTTTTGGAACATACACGATGTGAACAAACCCATGACCATAAACGAATCAAATGTCGACACTATCAACCCAGAAGACATCAAGAAACAATTTTTTTTCGCGTACAGGCATAACCAGAAAGCAAGATCAAACTATGTGAATAAACCCTAAACCGTAAACGAAGCAAACATCGACACCATCAACCCAGAACACATCGACAAACCATTTTTTTTCGTGTACAGGCATAACCAGAAAGCAAGATCAAACCATGTGAATAAACCCTAAACCGTAAACGAAGCAAACATCGACACCAGCAACGCAGAACACAGCAAGATCTCATTTTTCGCATACATGCATAACTAGCAAGCAAAACCAAATCATATGAACAAACCTTAAACCCTAAACGAAGCAAACATCGACACACAACAAGCATGTTTCACACCAAAAAACCTTAGGGTTTAGGGTCAATACCACCAATGCAAACGGTAAAGCTTTGACGGTGGGCAAAAGGAACGCCAATCTTGCAAAAGGAAGGCGAATCTTGCAGAAGGAACGTGAATCTTACAGAAGGAACGCAAATCTTGCTGTTTTCTCTGTTCTCTCTCCTTCAGAGCATGCGGGGTTAATGAGTGCAATGAGAAAATGAGATCTGCTTTTCCCTCTCAAATTGCCTTGCATTTTTCAGATTGCAAATGACAAAAGACACCCTTTGCAAAAAGACAAACATGAACCACGTAAGCAGAAAACCATATTTGTTTCTCTTTCTTTGTCACGCGGGACGACACTGCCACGTCGGAGTGTCAAATGGAGGTAAGAGAAAAACCAGTGTCAAAGTATCATTTTCCTTATTCAAATGTATGAGAAACCTATGATATATCTCATAAAAAATAATATCAACGATTATATACGAAGACAATAATGTATGTATTATTTAATTAAAAGAAGGATAAATTAAGGATATAAAACAAAACATATTCATAAAAAAATTCCACTTATGATCTTTAAAATAATGGTGGTACAAAAATATAGAAAGTTTACTCATATAAATAATCTAACATACTTGTCTACAAAATATTTACGAGGAAGAAGTTTTCAAAACAATTGATTCACAAAATTGGACTTCATGATCTTAAAAAGTATAGTTTTCATAAAGGAAATAAATGAATATATTTTCATAAAGATAATTAGAAGTTACTTTAAGTTAGTTAAAAATTGAATATTATTTTAAGAAGTGAACATTAAACCTAACTCAACCTTACAAAACTGGCTTGTAAGGTGAGGTTTGCACCCATTTATAAACTATTAAAAGATCTCGTGAAACTTATATATAAGGGTGGTCCGATAACGACTCAATAAGGAATGGCCCGATAGGTTCAACAACCTTGTTAGGATAGACTATGATACTATATTATGAAATTATGAAAATAAAGAGATGGACAAAAAATGAAAAAGGAGTTCCAAGTCTTGGCTTACTTTTCTCTTCCAGCAATTCTGTCAATCTAAAAATTTTTTGTGATAGTAATTGGGACACCTGGACAATCAATGACCGATTTTAGTGTGTATCTTGAAAATTCCCTTATATCTTAGAAATCAAAGAAGAAGCAAGAAACAATATCAAAGAGTTCCTATGAAGCTAAATATAAGACAATGACCACTGTTACATGTGAAATTAGATGACTAGTCTATCTTCTTCAAGATTTGAAAGTTCCTTTGTACCAGTCATTATATTGTGACAATGACTCAACAAGATACATTGCAGCAAATTCAGTGTTTCATGAGCGAGCGTACCAAATCATATAGAAATAGATTGTTACATTGTTAGAGAAAAATGAGAGAAAGATCTCATCCATTTACTTCTCATTTCCACCACATTGCAACTAGCACCAAAGTCTATGTCTTTCAAGAATATTTATTTCAAGCTAGGTCTCATCAATATTTGCTAATATTTGCTCCCCAATAACTTTGGATTTTCAGAGAATATGGATAGAAGCATAATAAGAAACTAATATCAATTATGTGCATTTTATTTTAGAATCAATTGTTAGAAGGAAATAAATATTAATTATTTGATTTTGTCTTTATTATTTTATGACAAGAATCAAATTATCATCAATTATATTTATTTTGTGTTTTATGATAGTATGAGGTTGTAATATTTTTATTTATTTTCTTTCTTTAACTATATACTTAGAATGAGTACAGTATTTGTATATATTCTCTTTGTCTTTTATCAATACATAAAAAAACACAGAAAGAATATTTTCTTCCTCATATTATTTGTTCAATTTTTATCTCTTTATTTTCATAATAAATACTATAAAAAAATATGAAATTAGCTTCTAAACAATAGCATCAGTCAAAATACAATGTTTATTAATGTCAGTTAAGTTGACTATAATGCAATACAAAATATTAACATTTCATTTTAAATTTTAAAAAGGTTTAAAATTTTTTAAATTTAATTTTATATTATATAAAACGTATACATTGATTAAATTGATGCTTATTACAAAAGTATGAAAAATTAGTTGCCAAGTAACAGCAGATATTTAATATTAGATATTAATATAATTGATTTAAGTAATTTTAAATTAAAATAATTTTTTAAACTTTTTAATAAATAAAAATATTTGTATTAATGTTAGAATTACTATTAATTAAGTTCACATTAACTGAAATAAATATTAAAAATATATAAATTTAATTTAACGTTGACCATTGACACACGAATTTTATTTATTTTTATTTAAGTTAGTGTCGTAGATTAAAATTAATATATAATTTAAATTAATTATAATTAATTTTATAAAATTATTATTTTTCATATCAAGCGCTATTTGGCTTAAACCAAATTGTGTAATAAAGTTGTTGATTTGGTTTGTTTAAAATAATATTTCTTTTGTGTTTGGATGAGAAGATGTGAGTGGATAGCGGATCCACTGCAGTAGACGACGAGTTGTCCAAAATTACAAGTATTTGGTTTAAGTGATTAATGATGATAGATGAGTCAACATTTGCAGGAGATAGTCTTTCTTTCAAAGAGATTTGAAAGGATTATCAGCACAACACTTTTAAAATTACAAAATAACTCTTAATTATATATTTTAAATTTAATATATAATAAAAAATAATATTTAATAATATAATTAATTGTAATAATAATAATATAAATGTAAGATAATAAAAATTAATATAATTATTTATAATAATATTATTTTAGTATAATAATAATATTTTTGTAAGTTTAGTATACAAAATTACTAAAATTACTAAAATTATTAAAATTAACTAAATTAAAAATATATTATTTTAATTATTTTTAAATCTAAGTTTAAAATGTAATTACAAAATTTTGTTCATTAAAAATAATTTAAAACTAATTTATGTCAATCACTTTATTTATAAACTTTTATAAATATCTTTTTTAAATTTTTTCAAATCTTATTATTTATTTATTAATTTAAATAATTTTATTATCTAGTACAATTCACTTAAATATATTTAAATTTATTCTCTCAAATCTGTTTTCTAAGTCAAAAGAATTAAGAATTTAATAATTAATCCTGCTGAATAGTTTTCGTTGTTTTATAATGATGATTTTTGTCTAGGAGTTTGTGTGTCCTATTGTCCTGTTCTTGGGTGGGGGAGTTTTGCATATAGAGACTTGTATGTTGGTCATAAATTCCGATTCAATTGGAATGTCTAAAGTCGATAATTGGACAATTTTAAAATTTCTTATAAATTGTCCTAACAAGGGAGGGAAGGGTCCGTGTAGCTAAATTCAACAGCTAGTAACAGATTTAATATAAGAAGAAAGAGTGCAGTCTAGTTTATAGAGGGTAAAAAAGAAGAAAGCAACTAAGAAGTAGCTACTTACATATATGAACCGATTTGCAGGCGCATGCAACACTGCATATGGTATGTAGTGGGAAAAGAAAGAAAGAATGGTATGCTCTGAAATATCAAATGTTGATAAGGAATAATAGGGTGAGAATCTTGCACAAAAAATTCAAAGCCTACTACACTTAGGCCATCACATTATCTTGGTCAATAAAACCATCCTACCCAAACAATTAATACAATCCATAATGATGTATAGAATGGTAATGTCATGCCCACTCCTCGTTCAAACATTAGTAAAATGGTTGAAGATTAGGGGTGAAAACAAGTTTGATTAAGTTAGGTTTTCATGAATTTAAAGTTGTTTATTTTATAGTTTTTACTTCATATGACTCTCACCTATTTATTTATATTATAGGTCTCTATTTACTTCTAGTTGTTTTAGAAGTCTGACTTAAAAGTCATGTTTACCAAACCTGATTTATAAGTATTTAATCCATAAAAGTCAATAACTCAAAAGAATTAATAAGTCTTATTAGGTTCACAAACTTAAAAGAACTAATAAGTCTTGTTTATCATATATAAAAATTAATTTATAAAATATAGTAGGTAATAATAAAAAAATATAAAACATTACACATATTTTAATATTTTTTATCGTATCGAATCTTAAAAATTTGTATTGGTTCAAATCTTAACATTGTCGTGAATAAAACTTAATCAATATATTTTTCACTAATAAAATCTTTCAAATGATATTCATTTTTAATTTATCATTTTAAGATTTTTTTATGTATCTCTCAACAATGGGCATTTATCTCAAATAAGTTGGGTCATCCAAGCTTTTACATCACTTGTAAAATCATCAATCTTTAAATCCTAAAACAATTTAATCATATTGATATCTCTCCCTATAAGTTGTGTCATTTTATGGTCTTTAACTCTTACCAATCTTACATCATAAGATAAATCTTTTTTTATATAAATTTTATTAGGTTCTAAATACATGAGTTAGATCTAATATGTATTTCTTTAACTAGAATACATGAAACACCTTATATAGTCTAGTAAGATAAGGAAGTAAAACAATTTCATAAGCAACTAGATATATCTTCTAAAGAATGTGATATAATCTAATAAATTTATGAATCAACTTTAATATATTATCAAGTATATAGGTTTCAAAGAATCTGCTAACCATGTCCAAAATCCACTAGACATATCAAGTGTAGAAGGAATCATGGTCCTATAAGATTCGTAGAGTGAAATTTCATTTAAGACAATGTGAAAATTTTCAGAATCCATAAGTTCAATTTTTAACTACCTAGTTTAATCATTCTACAAGTTTAAATGCATCAATTTCCATATTTCATATTATAGTCAATATAACTCAAATTGAACATCTGGACTCTATTTCAATTTTTAAGTCAAATACCATATAAATGCTAACTCATTAATCTACTTACTCCCAATTACATAATCAACAATTCTATCTAAATCAACAATTCTATCTAAATGAGATTAAATTTTAGAATAGATTTCCTTATCTAGAAATTTATTATGTCCCAAGATAAAATATAGAATGCAACAACACTTTTATAAAACCTAATGAAAATTATCAAAACACAAATCAATGATTAAACTAAAGAATCAAAAGAGTAGAGAGATATTACGAAACAAATGAACTTACTCTATATTCAATTATGTTCCAACAAAATTGTTCTATACTTATTATAGGAACTCTCCTTGAAAAGAATAAAAAATGAAGTAACAAATGAAACAAAATTAGTTTAGAAGGGAGAGAGTTAGAAAGAGAAAAGAACATGTGTGAATAAGAAGAAGACAGAAAAAACAAAAACAAAAAGCAAAAAAACAAAGACAAAAAAACAAAAGAAATGGGCCATGACCAGGCTCTTACATAAACAAATGCCTGTCTCTATCTTATGTCATTACTCCATAACCTTTCTGATAACGATATAATGCCACCTTAACTACCATTTCCAATATTTTCAATAATTCTGTTATTTTATTTATCGTTTTATATGTTCCCTTGAGATTTTTATTCATAAATAATAAATACAATATTTTATATTCAACTAAAATAGACATGTGATAAAAAAATAACTAATATTATCTTAAAATTAAAAAAAATAACTATAAATAGAAATAGAATTCTGACATTTAAAAAGTAAGGGAAGGAAGATGAATTGTTCACTATTTTGTTAATAGTTGATTTGTCAACACCTTAATGACTTATTAACTAACACAATCATTTTCAAGTCCAACTTAGGTTAGTCCACTTCATTCACATCCCAATTTCTTGTAATAAAAAAAAATATTCTTCTATCACTTAAGTTAGGTTGAGATTACAGATTTAAATACTAAGAAAGTGGGAAGGTTGCATTATTTTAGTGCTTTTTTTTTATGCAAGGCACTATCATGTGCCAACCAAAATTGATGATTATTTTCGTACTTGTATCGCTAGAAAAAAACGAACAAGTTTTATGAATAATTTAAATGGATTGAATTTAAGCTAACCAAATCATTTAATTTTTTAATTGGGAAAGTATTTAAGCTTTTAAAACTTTATCTTTTCGATAAATAAATATTCTAATTTTTTTGGTCCTAATAAGTCCATGGATAATTGATGATTCCTACTGAAAAAGTGAATTATTATAGTTTATTCAGTTTCTATTTATACATACAATTTTTCCGGTTCTTAGAAAAATGGCGTTACTCAAAATTTTATGGTTTAGAAAGGAAGCACATGCCCAAAAATTGTAACACGAGAAAGCATTCACAGAATTCAAAAGGGTGGCACAAGAATGAAAAATAGTAGGAAAGAAAGGGAGATGCAATAAATAAAAAGGCATTTTCACAAGTTTATGTTTGAGAATTGCGTTGAGACAATTCTCATTAACCAAAACTTAACGTTGATACTTACATTCTGTCATATGTTGTTTCATTTTTCCACTCATTTTCCACGCCTTTTCTGTCGTTGTTAGAATCTCCAACCTTCCTGCAGAGTCTTCTCACGCAATTTTGTGACCAAGGTTGAGCCTTGTGCTTCCCCGTGATGTTGTTCTTGTGATGGAATTGGCAAATTGGTGTGTTGAAGGGTGATTCTGGGATCTAGCAGAGGCAGAAACGTGTGGATCTCTGCAATTCCTGTAGCTTTTTTCATCTGGGTATAGTTGTTTTGTTATGGGGTGGAGATACAAGGCAGGGTTGTTCCTCATTCTTACTGTGGTTATCATATGGGTCACCTCTGCTGAAGTCACCCAGGTAAAGTTTTGCCAATTCTATGCTTCTAAAATCTACCCTTTTTCAAGCTTTAGGCATGTTTTGATTGGATTTTTTGTTTCAAGTCTGGGCTGAATGCTTTTTGGTAAATGTGGATATGTGTGTATGTTTCCTCACCTTGTGGGTACTTCTTTGTTGTTGTTCGTGGCTATGTGTACTTTTCCATTAGGTGAAAATTATGTCTTTTCTCCTTAAATAATTGTGGGGTTGTTGTCTTGGTATATAGGTATAGGACCTTCTGTACCATCGGAGTTTGGTCTAAGGTTATAACGTGATCAACCACCGTTCAAATCCCTGCTGAGAGAGGTGACCTCGTTTAGTGTCCAATAGTTTTTCAAACAAGATTGTTTCTCAAGGATAATACCCATGTGAAACAAAAAAGGAAAAGTAGGACCTTCTGTCAAAAAGCACTACTAATAATTAGGAGGATGTTTTCACATCAATTAGGATGATGTGTTGGCATAATGTGCCTTGATTTTGAAGGTTCCTAAATCCTAAGATCAACCTTTGCATTGATACACTACTTGAAGTTGAAACTTCACATGCCAATATAGAAATCTCTAGGTGAGATTGGAAGTTCCATTGGCAAGAATAATTTGTTTGCAAAGAATAGCTAGCCTAAAACCATGCAGTCCTCTTGGATTTGAATTTATGAAAATTGCAGACCTGCATTTGAATGTGTCGCTGAGGGGACCACTATTCCGGTTATATTTTATGATCTTGAATTTAAATATGTTGATCAGAGGATATTATGCATTGACAAGTATGCTTGAAGATTTTTTATTTTAAGTTTGCTTCTATTTTATAGAATTTTTATTTCTGAATCCTTATCTACGCCTGGTCAATTATTTTTTGTTGAAACTGTTAAAATTTGAAATTCTTTTTATTGGAGATCAGTTACATGCAGTGTACCACCATCCAAAAAGCTTTGTATGTAAGAATGCTTCTCTTTTGTGCAGGATATTTTTATAGTTTACAAGCAGCCATTTGCAGTGACATATCTTGGAGCTTCTCTTATGGTAGTGTACCTCCCAATTGCTTTCATTAAGGACTGGTTTTATAAGTTATTTAAACACCGATCTTCTAAAACTGCAAAAATTGTAAAAGTTGGGGAAGAGTTTTCTATCCGGAGTACGTCTCCTCACAAGGGCAATGGAGGGCAAAAGAACTCTGAAGTGGAATTGGCGAGTGTGACTCGAAAAGATAGTGATGCAGACCTCTCATTACATGAAGAAGCAGTGCCATTGGTGACTAAATATAATGATGCTAATGCAACAAAGGCAGACAAAGAACTTACTACCAGAGAAATTGCTACTTATGGATTTTACATCGCACCTATCTGGTTTATAACAGAGGTAGGTAACTTAAAATTTATATCTGGAGTTTGTAAGCAGAACCAAATCATGGCTTCAACTAACTTATGTGATTATATCTTTTAACTGGCCCATGAGCTCCCTACTATTATGAAATACATGAATACCTACACACTTTTCAAAAATTCTATCATGTCTTGATTTGGCCATATTAGACGATACAATAGGTCTAACAAACTTCTGTAGGATAGATCATTAATAAGCTTTGACACCATCTTACGAAAGTGACTAAATCTTACAAAACTGACTTACAGGGTGACAGTTGCACCCTACTTATGTATTGTAATTTAGTCATATTTGATTGGGATGCCAACACATCTGCAGTGGTTAGATCACTAGATAGATAAATTTGATATCACATAAAGTTGACATCTTGGTTTTATTAATAGCTCATGGAGAGTTTTGATGGTTTGAATGTTGTATAGTGGTGTTATTTTCTAAAATTCTTTTTGTGTTGCTTTCAGTATCTATCAAATGCTGCCCTTGCACGAACAAGTGTTGCAAGCACAACAGTGTTGTCATCTACTTCAGGACTCTTCACTCTCTTCATTGGTGTGCTTATGGGCCAAGAGAGTTTAAATATAGCGAAAGTAGTTGCTGTCTTGGTCAGCATGGCTGGGGTTGTGATGACAACTCTGGGGAAAACATGGGCTAGAGATGACGCGCTATCAAATCCTTCGTAAGCCTTTCATATTGCTTTAGATAAACCACCTTCATTATGCATTTTCTTTTTTCAATTTTAAATGATAACAAAATTAAGCATTAGGTAGTAGAAGTAGTTCTTTTTCATTATATACTGTCTAAGCTTGTTAACAAACTGTAAGTTCCTCAATCCAAATTGCTTATATTTACGATTTTTTTTCAGAAAGAACATTGGATAGTGTCTTATTCATTCAGTTCCCAATTGCATAAAAGTGCCACCTTTATGTTCACTATATTGTTACCTCTTCTATATACTATATTGGTATCACTAATGGCAGTTCTGGCTAAACTTATGAATTTGGTCCCTCAATTTAATTAGTTCAATGTGGTATCTCTAATATAAAAAATTCAATTTGGTCCCTTGATATTCAAAAGTAATACAATGTTGCGTTTTTTTGTCAGTACCATTTACATTTCTAACAGAGGTGTCCTTCATGGTGACTACATGTCACTTTTTTGTTGTGCCACCTACACGAAAAGTTCATGTTGTTTCTTGTAATTGGATGGAAAGGACAGCATTACATCAATTTGGAATATTAGGGGACCAAATTAAAATTTTTAATGATAGAGGAACTAAATTGAACTAATTAAATAAAGAGAGAGACCAGATTAGTAATTTAAGTTTTATATTTTGAACAATGAAATTTTGTGGAAATAATTGTGCTAGGGGTTTAAAACCAGGCTGTTAAAAGGGGAGGGCAGTCCACTGTAAATTGGCTATCCATATCTGGATAATATAGGATTCACATTTGACATTCTTGTGTCACCCCAATCAAGTGTTGAACTCACCCCAATCAAGTGTGAACTGCAGCCATCACACTTCCAGATTTTTGAAACTGAAGTCTAATACCACATTGATGCATAGAAAATAAAGTATGAAATAAAGTTTTGTTTTCAGTAAGAAACATTTCAAATTTGAAAATGTCTTATTTGGCTGAACACAAAATCTTAAGGGCTATTCATACTAAGTTAATTATTTATTCCTTTAGTATCATATCAAAGACCAAGAAAGCTAAGATAGACCAGAAGATGTGAACCTGGTGCTGTGGAAATGAATTTCATTTCTCAAGGAGTGAGAGGACTTGAAATTGATCCCTGAGATAACCCTTTGGGGGAAGGCCATCCCTTTATGCTTCTTGTCCAAAAAGATTTGAGATCTTAGGGGACAGGCTCACCTGTGAAATTTGGTCCATGACTGCTTTAATTTCTTTTCTCATATAGGGAGTGGATTGCTTAAAAGGCATAAGATTTTAGGTGGGAACTTATGAATTTCTTCATATCTCTAGCATAAATGATCCCTCTTTGTCCTGTATCACATTTTTGAGAAATCTCTCTCCCCGTTTCATTTGTGTATTAATGTAAGTTTCATCCATTATATTATAGAGACCAGAGGAATCAGAAAATCTGTGTAAAAGCTTGCTAATTATTTTCGTCATATGCTGAACATTAAGGAATCAATTTGTAGTCTTTCATGTATCATCAGCTTCTTGCTCTCTGTAATACTATTTTTTGGGCGTTGACAGTTGATATTTGTGTTCAGCAATGGACAGCGCTCTCTTGGTGGCGATCTTTTTGGACTTCTCTCAGCCATGTCATATGGTCTATTTACAGGTTAGGCAATGTCTTAGCTTTTTGGTCATGTTCTTTTTCTCTTTGTATTTCTCAGATAATATAAACAAATGATGATTTGCTTCTTTTACCTTAATGCCTTCGCAGTTATTCTTAAAAAGGTTTGTGGTGAAGAAGGAGAACGGATTGATGTGCAAAAGCTGTTTGGATATATTGGATTGTTTACCCTTCTATCACTATGGTGGCTTAGTAAGTTTTTCAACTAGCAATGACTCTATATACTATAGTTATTAAGGTTCTTTGAGTCCACTCCTTTTTATGTGTTCATTTAACTTGGATTTTGTGTTCTAAACTAAATTGCTAATTTCCCTCTACTTTTCTCAGTCTGGCCATTGTCAGCCATAGGAGTTGAACCTAAGTTTACTGTTCCCCATTCTCTTAGAATGGACGAAGTGGTACTTGCCAATGGATTTGTTGGAAGTGTTCTCTCAGACTACTTTTGGTACATGAAAGAAATCTGTCTAATTCACACATACATACAGTTATCCAAACTCTTAAACTAGAGTTCATTTTATGTACAGGGCACTCTGTGTTGTATGGACAACTCCCCTTGTGGCCACTTTGGGCATGTCACTCACCATTCCTCTTGCTATGTTGGCTGACATGCTGATCCATGGTCGGCATTATTCAGCATTGTACATTCTTGGCTCAGCTCAGGTATTGTTATGGCTAAGGACAACTTTGAGGCTCTTTCTTTTATTTTTTGTAAACAAAAATTAAAATTAAAATAAGAAAGCTATACTATTTGTTTTTGGTCTCATGATGCTTGGTTCCACTGCCATGCAGATGATTTATATATGTATCTTTTGCGAGTTTGTGCATGCATGTTTATGTTCATCATTATTGCATAGTATAGGGTCTGTTTGGCTAAATTTCTCTATTAACATTAATTAGAGAGAAAAGAAAAGAATGAAAATGAAGAAACTTTTCTCTAAGGGCTTCTTTTAGGACAGAAAAATGAAAAGAAAAACTGAAATTAACTTCTGCATAAACTAAAATTAGCTTATGCATAAGCTAATTCGTAGAAACTCTTTCATGTAACTTTTCTAAATTTTTAATTTTAACTTGTGTATAAGTTAATTTTAATTTATGGAGAAACTTGTTTTTTTTTGTTCTAATCAATTTGTATGTAACTTGTGTCCAAGAATGTATGATTCAGGTTTTCTGGTTCAATGAAATTTAACATCAAATGGAGTATTATCTTCACATCCATAATTCCTTGCATAGTTATGATTTACATAACAGAGTTTTCATACATAACCTAGGAAGTACTTTTCATACCATGCCACAATCATCAAAGCATTCAACATTGTTGTTCACATATTAAAGGATTTGCTTTTGGGATTGAGCTGCAGGTGTTTGCTGGGTTTGTGATAGCTAATATTTCAGATAGGATAACCAAGAAGGTGGGATTATAGCACATTCTTTCCTATACTGATTCTTTCTTTGGTTGGTTATTTCCCACTACTTACACTGAGTGTTACACCATGAGTAACATGTTGAAAAACAAAACCCAATGCCTTAATCCAGGGTTTTGTCATTTGCAAGGAAAGTAACAAAATTGTACTTTCCATGTAGTTCTGTATATGGTTGTAAATTGCAAGTGTCCAAGGTGAGCTTGTAGCCATGGATGTAAAGAATCGATTTTACATTGTGGCTACACAAGTAAATCAGGTCTTAATTCTATGTAAATATTTATGCATTGATATCTAGTTAGAAAAATCAAATGGGTTGACTTTTGAAATAATTATATAAAATAAAAAATTTATAATATACTAAGAAAAGTTATTAAATACATCTCTTTTATTACCAATGAGTTTTTTTGCTGATAAGGACCTAATCACTTGTAAGGGGTTTGACAGATAATGAATAAATGAACATTCCTTTTGACCACGGGTAACTACAAAATAGATGATAGAGAATAACAATTTTATAAAATTAATCTTGTTTCGGTGCTATACAAAGTTCTAACCTCATCATTATTAATAATTTCTTTACAGTTTTTATTGTCCATTGTTAATATTACAATAAGTATATATATATATATATATATATATATATGAAAGAAAAAGTAACTAATATTACATTAAAATTTTAAAATAACACTTATTTTTAAACATTTTTTTATTTCTTATATGAAGATGTGGAAAAAAATTTATAGAATTACACATCTCATGTGGACGACTTCTTCTTTTTGCACCTTCAAGCCTTGTTAAAATAACATTTATTTTTAAACATTTTTTATTTCTTATATGAAGATGTGGAAAAAAATTTATAGAATTACACATCTCATGTAGAGGACTGTTTCTTTTCGCACCTTCAAGCCTTCTTTAAGGCACTTCTAAAATTTCAAAAATTTCAACATTGTCCTTTCAGTTCCAGATATGTATTTGGGGTGAGAATGTATTACGGAACAACTTATTCCAAATATGTTGATTGAATTCCAAAATTGAGCATTTCGTAAGTCAATAGGAGTGTTTTGGAATGAATTGTTTCATAATGGATTTGAGGGGTGAGAATGTGTTACGGAATAAGTTGTTGATTGAGTTCCAAAACTGGACATTTCGTAAGTCAGTGTTCCAGAATTAGCTGTTCTGAAATAGATTTTCACTATATTATTCTTGTTGATTGAGTTCCAAAACTGGACATTCCGTAAGTCAGTGTTTCAGAATTAGTTGTTCTGAAATAGATTTTCACTATATTATTGTTTCGGAACAGGATGTTCCATAACTCAAAGAACCTGTCTCGAAATGACCTGTTCTGAAAGTTAATATATAGTTCCCGAATAGGTGTCTTTCAGGAACAGGTTTCTTGAGTTAAGAACACTCTATTCTAGAACAATCATTTTTGGAATTGGAGGTGCAAAAGCATTTTTGTCTGTACACTATTATTTAAAGGATAATTTGGACAATTTTGAAAATTTTAGAGGTGTCTAAAGAAAGTCACATGATTTTATTTGTTTTGATTTATAAAGTTTCTTATTAATCAATAAAAAAACAATAAAAAGAGTAGTGCAACAACAAAATAATAGTCAATAAGGCATAATATAAGGATGAATAATATAAAATCTTGCATCAACGTGAAGGATGAAGTTGTGAAGTTACAAATGGTAAATAAATTCTTGTCCTTTCTTCAAATACATGTAGCTTCAAAGAATTTTATATCCACTCTAATTTTTTTAAGATATATTTTGGAGTGGGATGAGAGAGGTAAATTTTTATTTGAAAATAAGTTTTACCTAATTATCACAAAGATAAAAAATAGGAAATATTAGAACATTAAGTTCTTTGTTTGTTTTCTAAGTTTTCTAATTTTAAATTAATTTAAATTATAAACTACTTTTTAGAATGAAAACTTCTTATGTTTCTATTTTTTCAGATAAACACCCTTCGACATAATTATGGAAGAGTGAGTTGGACTTCCTCAACATGTTGACTACATTCTAGAGAATATTTGGTCTTAGCTACGAATGACTGCATTTGAAAAAATATTTGGTCTTAGTCAAGAGTGGTTGCACTTTTTAAGAATATTCTGTTTTAGTTAAGATTTAGTGCATTCCAAATAATACTTGTGTTTAACTAAGAGTGATTGAGTTCAAATACTATTCATATTTAGTCAAAAGTGGTTGAGTCCAAATAATATTTTTTGTAACTTTGTAGTGTTGGTTTTCATTAATGAAATATTGATTATGTTGATCAAAAATTCTATTGGAAATAGTTTAGATTTATCAAATAAACCAATATAAAAGTATCTTGTGTGAATATCTCTTTACACGTATTTATTATTAATTTATAAAGAATCGTAAAAGGAAAGATTTATAAAAGTAAGTTTTGAAAAACATTTTTAGATAATATAATTGTTAACTTGAAGTTGCGTCTGATAATTCTTCATAAGAAGCAGTTTGATAGAGAACTTCTTTAACAATCATATTTTTCAATATTAAACTCCCTCTTTTAACACGTATAAAATGAATCATATTCCCTAATATTAAACTTCCTCTTTTAACACCTATAAAATGAAACTCATGCAAAAAAATTTCAAACTCCTTAGAACACAATTGAATCTACCTTCTTATATTTGTAATCTATTTTCTACATAACAACAATTCAAACAAACTACAAAATCACAAGTAACTATTTTAGGGTTTGATCATGTCCTAGTATTAGTCTTACAATTGTAAATTTCTTTTCCACACTAAAAAAAAATTGGACAAATCTTAATCTAGTCCCTTGGGACATGTTTCAAAATAAAATAAAATTATTATGAATCTAGACTATTACAGAATGACGAGATATTTAGTTTAGCACAATTAAAGGGTTGATTATAGCTTAAGTATAAGTGGACGAGAATTTCATTCTTATATTCAGACTGATACTTTTCTTCACTGAAGTGTCTTCAATCATTGGTATAGTTTAGTTTAGTTCATCTTAAACTCAGTGGAGCTTGTGTGGGGAGTGTGTATTCAGATCTAGTTCTTTAGAAGTATAGGGATATGATTGTTTTGTAGGTACATACAGGCTGGGAGACCTATACCACAAGCGGTGAAACAATTGGAATTAGAATCAGAAGGAATGCAGGAATGTCGCCTTCAACATGCTATTAGTGTTCATATATAATTGTATATCCTCTATTGCATTGGTTTTTGTGCATTTCTAGTGTTAATGGGGTTAGCCTTTGTACTTGTATTTTTTAAAGGAGTCAATTAGTTATTATGTTCACTGTTCTATTTAGTTGGGTAATCTACGTTTATCTGGAAATGAGGTCTAGGATAGACTGTGTTTTCTTCCCAATCTTATTAAGTTGTATAAGAGTTGGAGTACCATTAAGTACTCTTTTTAATTTTATTTATTTTTAGCTATTAAAAAAACAAAACAAAACCATTGTAACTCATCCATGCAAAGAAATTATCAAATATCTAAAAAATACTTGTTCAAAAAATAAAATTTATTTCTATCATATTCTATAATATATCAAATTCTAAATTCTGTCTTCTGATAAAATTAAAATATAAGAAACAACTTAGAAAAACTAGAGATAAATAAAGTTTAAAAAGTAAAATATTCTAGATAAATAAAAATAAATTTGTTTTATATTAAATATAATTTTCTAAACAATAAATTATTAATTTTACGTTTAAGATAAACTTGCTCTTTTTAAACTTTATAGAATAAGTCCTTACATAAGTTAATTTTGAGGTGATCTACTTAAAATAGTTATAAAAAATTTGTAATTGAACTTGATTTATTCAATTTGGGTGTATTGTATTTATATATTTTTTGTTATTATTTTATACATTCAAAATACTCATGACACCCAATTTAGCCATAAATATCAATATACGAATTGATAAATAAATTTGGATCATTATAGAACTTAAGGTAGGAGCAATGCTTCCAGTATATGTCCCTGTCTCTGCCAGATGCCATTTCTATTTGTAAGTGAACCTCAATGAGGAAGGTACCACTGCCATTGTCATCTCAGTTCCACCATCACTTTCAGATGTTACAAAATATTTCACTTTTTCTTTTAAACATTTTAATCTATGTTTCTGAATAAGATATGTTTTTATATTCTCTTAAACATTAGGGTTTTAATTTAACTAATCTATATATTTTAAATTAATGACAAGACTTTTATAATAACTTCAAATTTAGAGCCTATAAATTTAAATTTCGATACATTAAGGTGCCAAATCTGACATATCTTCTTCTTTCATAGTCTTTTTTTACCTTTCACAAAATATAAAAGAATCAATTGAAAAATTTAAAAGAAAAATGAGAGCTGCATTTTTTTTTGCACTATTTCAACAGAAAAAAGTGAAAAAAGAAATATTATGATAGAAATGTAATTATGACTACTAATTATCTCCAGCTTTGCTGTTGCGTAGGGAGTGTAGTGCACTGTTTACCAATAATGAATTAATAATATTAAATAAATAATTAAACTAATATTACTTAGATAAAAGTAATATTAATAATATGTTAAACGTAACATTAATAAATGATAATATATTTTAAAATTAAATTATATTTAAACGACTTTTATTTTTCTGTTTTTTCCCATTAATCAAATCATCCATATTTTTATTTTATTTTTTTCAATTCAATAACCTTTGAACTAAATAGTTTTAGTTTTCACTTTAAATTTTACTTATTTATTTTCTTTTGTTTCTTTATACTAAATAGATAATCTTTTAAACTATTAAACTGCAAATTTTATCAATTTTAATGCTTACTTTGAATTGGTTATATCACATGAATGGTTTTATTAATTTAATATTTGGTTTAAGAGTCGGTACTATGAACATCAAAATGGCAAAGTTCATTTAATTTAGATTTTTCTTAATTTTTTGCTAATAAAGTTTATGTATAATATAGTTTTTGAAAGATAAGTAAATGCCAACTATAAAATTTCATATATTTTAATTATAATTTTGTAATGCGTATATACTAGCTAAATTTTGACATGCACAACCATTTAAACTATATATATTTTTAAAACTTGAAGTACATCATCACTATATTTTCAAATTTAAATTTAAATTTAAATGAATTATAAAAAAATTATTAATAAAAATATTCTTTAGATTACAATTTTTTTTACTAATCCTGAATAATATAAGTTGTTTCAAATAATTATTAGAAAATCTTTAAAGTTGAATTTAAGGATGTAGATAAGGCATTGTAGATTATTAAAAATAGTTTAAAGCATTCAAGTAAATAGAGAGATATTGATGGATTTATTCTTATCTCCTATCATGTGTCTTCAACAACCACTAACAAAGTCCCACAAATTTCAAGTACATTTATAAAATAAAATTTTAAATAAAAAGTTATGTTCATATATCAATTTTAGTTTTAAATTGTTAGTTATCCTCGTGAAAACTTTTGGAAATCCATGCAAATTTCGCACTAGACACACCAAAATTTTTCATGTAATATGGATTTGAACCATGTCCTTTCTTCATACAATGAAATATTTTTTAAATGAAGTGTGGGAAGGTTTTTTTGAAGTTCAAGAAACTTTTGTAAACTTTTACAACTCTATCCATAACATGTTTTTTAGAGCTAAAAATACATCAATATTGAAGTTTAGATTCCAAATCCTTACAATTATTACAACTAGAAACAACTCTGAGACATAGAAACATAATTAAATAGAGAATACTTGCAGACAATTTCTAAAGCTCCATACTTAGTTTTTGAATTGTCTAATTCATCTTTAATTCACTTATCTTATTTTCAAATCATTTTTTTAACCTAATATTTAAGTAAGTCAACTTATTTTGTTTCATCATAGTTTTCATTAAATATATTTAAAAGTTCATCGTAATATATGCCAATATCAAAATTAGAATAATTTACTTTGTTTGATGTATTAGGTGAACCTTAAGAAAAATATTTTCTTCTTAAAAAGTTGATATCATTGTCTTCTAAAGCAATATATGCTTTCTCAAGTTTACTTTACTTTTCACTACTCTTTTTATCTATTCTTGTATTTTTTTACAAATTTGAATATTTAATTTTAATACGTTCTTATTTATCATAACTAAAACGGACTAAGTTAGAAAAAGTAAAACAACATTTTTTTTATAATATTTATTATGAGAGAAATTCTTATCTTTGTCTTTGTTATTTTAATTAAAAATATTCCAAACCTTTTTACATGCAAAAACAAATTTTTGGTATTACTAACCTTTATTGATTTCTCTTCACTTAATTCTCTTTAATGAGTTGTTGACTTTAGAGCCAAACCTTTCTTCTTGTTGTTATTAACTTATTTGTAGCTCACTTTATTTGTAACCCATGCTATCTTCACTTTGACAATTTATTAACCTTTTACTATCAAGATCTATCGATACACTTGAAGTCTTTTACATTAAATTATTTTTCTTTTCAAACTTTTTCTCCAAACCTATGGGATGATTAATAATCTATGTAAAATTGTTTTTGACAGAATTCCAAAATTGATTTTCCTTGTTATATCATAAACATTTCATATTCTTTCACAAAAGTGTGTCTAAAATGGGATAAAACATAAAAAGCAGGTTGAATTATATGTTAATAAAAAATATTTTTCTCAAATATAAAAAAATTCTATTCCTTCTTAATAATAAACATAAAATTCGACACATGGTTTAATAATAAAAGCATATTATAAATAAATAGCAGACAATCACCTTTTAAAAGTTTTTTTTCTAAAACACAATTTAATTTTAGTTAATAAAGTTAAATAGAGATAAGAAAGAAAATAGACATAATAATATCTATAATATTTAGTCTTCACATAAGACTATATCCTGTATTTGACCTCTCAACTTTCATGTATGAGTTTTCTTTCAATATATTTCCACTTCCAACACATATATCTTTAACTATCCTTCTTAGACTAATCATATTAAAATAATTTTAAGCTTTCACAACTCAAAATATTACTTTTACGGACAATAATATAAGAGTTTAAATAAATACTTTGAATCTAACATTGGTGAGTAATTTTAGAGGATAAAACCGGGGAGATCACAAACATTTGACTCTGATATCACTTGTTGAGTAATTCGAGGGAAACCTTCGACTCTGATACCACTTGTTAAGTAATTCGAGGGGGCAAAACTGGAGAGATCTCACAGAACTGAGTCAAAACCTACACAAGAGAATGACATCATCTTCAATCCAAAACCTTAAGGCATTGGTTTTGTGGGTCTTATTTCTTATATGTTGCTCAACTTTCTCATTCTTACTCAATGTAAGACTTAGACTCGTACTTGGATACCTAACAAAGATATTGTACAAGAATACCATATATTGATTAAAACCTCTTACTTATCTCTTTGGACATTCCATTTCTCCCTCTCGTACTAGCTAGTATTTGTAACAAAATGTGCTTTTTGATAAGCTTAAAAGCGAAAACTTTTAAACATTGTGAATTTGGACACAAAGACATGTAGTTTCTTCTTGGAGACAATTTTTGAAAAAAGGAATCAAAATTGTTCCTGCGTATTTCCAACTAATAAAGAAAAGGAACAAAACTAATCGACTAAAATATATTTTTAATCAATGTAAACGTTGTTCCTCGTATTTCCAAATAATAAAAAAATTCAAACATTTTTAAAGAAAATTAATCAATTAAAATAATACAACTCATTTCAGATTTGGTTAAAAGACTTAAAATTTAATTATCTACTTAATTTTTCAAGATCAAACATTAAGAAATAATTTAAACATTAAACACATAAATTACGTCTTCAAACACAAACAAAATTATCATCAACTTCCCGAAAGTGGTTAGAAATATTTAGGTCCTTAATGTTTAAGCTTCTATATTATCAACAAAAAGTAGTTTAAAATGATTAAGAGATACCTTCTTTTTATTTATTGAATGATGCGATTATATATATATATATATATATATATATATATATATATATATATATATAATATATAATATATATATA
>Ga0099824_1002875_pt1 | contig 25184 bp, 11 predicted proteins | sample SiratrowhiteBW_FD_76837 | JGI IMG/M metagenome (GOLD analysis project Ga0099824, IMG submission 76837) | Root nodule microbial communities of legume samples collected from California, USA - Siratro white BW | ecosystem: Host-associated > Plants > Roots > Nodule | place: USA: California...
GACTAATCTAAAAAAAAAAAAAAAACTTTATTTTTTTTCATTTTTTTTTTTTAAGAAAAAATTTAAAAATTTTTATAAAAAAAAAAATTTTTTTTTTTTTTTAAAAAAATTAGTTTTTTTTTTTTTTTTTTTTTTTGTGTTAGTTTATGTTTTGTTTATATTAGTTTGAAATAGAAATTTGTAAGAAAAGCTAATGACATATTTTTAATTTGAATGTTGTTAATACATATTTTTGGATGAATTTGGATTGAATAAAATGTTGATGTATTTTGATTGTGATATAAATTTAATTTAAGAAAGTATCTCTTTAGCTTATTTTTATTTGTTTTGCTTTTAAATCTATGTTTGATTTTATTTTAAATTATGATTGTACTAATTTTATTTTAATTTATAATTGTACGAAAATATTTTATTAAATCACATGTAAAGAAATATATTTTAAAATATATAATAAATGTATTATATTTAAGTTTTCTATTATATGGAAAATATGGATGTTACAATTATTTCAGGCATGAATTTCAGTCATTTATTTAAATGCAAGGATACCTAATTAATTGTGTTTTTGTTAATATGAAATTAATTTTGAAAACTATGAATCAATAATCCAGACATGTTGGTGATACTACACACAAATACAAATTGGATACAACATCTACAGGATAATGAGGGCAATGCATTTATATGGTAAGTGGAATCTGTCTGCCTCCCAAGTTGACCAGTGACCATCTTGCCAAATTCTTCCATGATTCAATGCAAATGATAGTCACAACTCAAAATCCAATCTCCTTGCACACCTTCCTTTTATTTCAGTTTTGATTCCCTGAGGATGTGCAATGGCATCACAGGAAGGTAAGCAGAAATGTTCTCTCCTCTGAGGTGTTTCTGAATGGTTATACCAACATGAAATTTGAACTAACTGATTTTTACATTCTGAACAAATTCCTTCTGCCACCTCAAGCCAGGTAAGTTGGCAGCCTTGAGCAGTCCAAAATGTAGTGACCAGTAAATGTACAAGAGTAATGCAAAATGCTCAGGAAGTTGGAACATGGAAATGTACCACTTGCAAGAAACTGCAAAGAGACATGGTGAAGCTTCTGTAAAGCTTCTCTCTCTTCCATTACTATGAAGCAAAAAGGGTGGAGAGAAGTAATTATATAGATCATGATTATATAAATGATTGACATGAAACAAATCAACAATGTTCTTGGATTGACATCATACTCATTCAATTGGTCTTGGACATGCTGGAGAGTGAACCTCTATGGCTGGGCTCACCACTGAAGCCGCAGGCTGACCAGAGTGCAACTCAGAGAAACTGGTTCTGACAGAAAGATGAACATCAGATTCATGGGTAGCAGGTGTCTCAGGAGTTCCTGTCCTGGAATTCATTACAGCGCCAACATTTATCTCATCTGATCCAACTTCAAATGTACCTGACTACAATATTGGACTAATAGTTAGATAAACAAGTTGTTCAAAAAAGATCTTTATTCATTGAACCATCAGTAGCAAATTTTGATCTTACGATGCATGATTTTACAAAGAAAGAAAAAGGTCCTTGTAAAGTCCAGTAGTATGGTGTCAATTATCTGTTTAAAACAGGCCACGCCATTTGTATTGAGAATTTGTTGTTATTGTCATGGGATAAGACGATCATTTAATGCTACAAAATTAAAACCTTTAAACAAACTAGAAAGCAAAAGCAAATGAAACCAAAGGAATATATAGAATCCATACATTAGAGAGACCTTTGATCTGAACAATGATGATTGTTATATCATCTGTTCTGTTCTCAAGTTCCAACCATAGTTTATATGACTTTTCTGCAATAGCCGCACATGCATCACGAGGATCCATATAGCTTGCTGCCTACACCATAAATAAATCACAGATTTTTCAGGAAGGGGAATCCTAGGAAAGTCACAATTTTACCTATGGAATAGCACAGGGAGTAAACATTGAAATCAGCGCAAAAAAATTGGAAGTTTCTCTGCAGAACGACTAACTTATTACAGGGATTGTGTAAACTCTAGGGATGCAAAAGAAAGAACTGTTCCCAATTAGCATTTTTTTTACAGTGAACCATCTAAAGTTCCCATAATTATTGCAGTAAAAACCAGGTGGGTACTGGTGCTGTTGTTGTAGGATAATTATGACAGCTAATACATATGATAAGGGGACAGACCTAACTAAAACATGCCAAGTAGAGAAGCTTAAGCAATACATGTACACCACTCTCATAAGATCAGTAATTTATGAGGTTATGGCCAGTAATTTTTCTTATGCTTTCTATTCCAATTATATTAACATTACCAATACCACATACCTATGTACCATAAGCCACAAACAGACCTTACACACAAAAAACATAAATTGTGTCCATATTTCAAGTCAAAATCTTTAATTGCAACTTGCATAACCTTTAAAAGCTAACATTAGTATTTCCAACAACAGAAGTGGATGCTTGATTTTACAATCATTAAACTAAGTTAAATTAAATCATTCGATTAATTTGCTGAACCTGTGAAAACGTTTTCACACATTTAGAAAGCAAGACGGAGAAAGGTTGCAAGTCATACCATATCAACAACAGTTTGGCTTGTCAGGAATTCAAATACGCCATCACTCGCCACAACAAAAAAAAGATGATCAGGTGTAAGCCGAAAAGTTTTCACCTCAGGAATAGCAGTGACACCAATTGTCTCTGCTAAACTATCCCCTATACTCCTAGTAAAAGCAGTTCCAGGATACATCCCATTAGGAACCCACAATCTGGGAGGATCACCACCCCGACTCTCTTCATCACCCCAATTCTGGATATCTGGATCCTTCAGCCCTTCCACCTGATCAACACTCAACACCCTTGCCCCACAAAGCTTCACTCTCTCATATTCATCTTTCCGAAACGGCGTCTGATCAGAGGACAAGTCCTCCGCAACAACGCGGTTCCCATCCTTAACAGCCAGCACCGCTCTCGAATCACCAACATTAGCAACAAAAAGGGTGTCACCAATAACAAGCACCGTTATCGCGGTGGTGCCACTCATAGAATCATCAATCTCACTACTACTACGTAATTCTCGGTTCGTTGCCAAGAATGCAGAATTGTAAGCTTGGACAGGGTCCTCCAACAACGCAGGGTCATTTACCAACTTCTCCACCAGCCTATCCTTAACGAAATTTGAACACTGGCTACCAAATTGGCCATGCCCATCATAGACACCAAAGAAATGAACACTGGGGTCACCTTGGAGCTGTGTACTAATGCAAAAACTATCTTGGTTTTCTTTATCAGGTGAGTCAGGGTAGTACCCCCGCTGAGTGAGAAAAGTGTATTCCAAAATGAAGTTGTGAGAAGGAACGGGAGCACGCTTCAGTGATCTCTGTGCGAGTATGTTTTTCCTGTGGCCACGAATGAAGCCAGTTTCTCGGTAATCCCTAGAACCATCCTCTGATGAAGAATGCTCATCACAGCAACACTTGCCATGCACACAGCCCATGTTTCGAAGAGAGGCTATGCTATTGGAAACAACACCACCTAAAACAGAAAGCAGTTCACAAATAGAAAGTTTGGGAAGGAAGTACAATGCTAGATGCTTCTGGAACTCCCCCACATTGTGATAAACAGGCTTAGAGAATGGTCCACAAACCCTAGAGACATAGCTTAGGATCACGAGCAGGGAATTATGTTGTGCGATTGGGGTGAAAAAAAGGGGTTATGTGGGTGGATTTGAAGTGAAAAGGGAGAGAAAAAGGAGAACCCTAGAGTAACCCCAGAAGAAGGAAAAGACAGAGAGAATTTATTTTGGCGTTTTGGAGGCAGAATGCGTGATGGGGTTGCCGAAAAGGAGGAAAAGAATTGTGTTTTTCGTTTGGTTGGGTGCAGAGAAGGGAGAAACCCTGGCGCAAAAGGAAGAGTCCAAAGAGAAGTTCAGAAAAAGAGATTTGGAATGAAGGGGACAGAAGAGAAGTGGGGAAGAGGAATTGAATTGAGATTCTGTGCTTATTCTGATTCTGATCCTAATCCTAATCTATGTATGTATGTATGTGTTGATGTGTCATCTGCATGAGTGCCCCCATCATCCTTCTTCACGCTCCACTCTTCTTCTCTCAGCCATACAAACAACCCTCTTCCCCAACAATCTCTGCAATCAATTTTTTTTATTTATTACCAAACACTATAAAGTGAGTCTCTAACTTTCCATATAACATTTTTTATAAACCAAATTTTCTTCTCCAGATTAATGTTCCTTTATAAATATATTAGATTGAATAATTAGTAAAAGTAAAAATTAAAAATAGTTAATGATTAAAAAGTAAAAAACTTCATATTAGAAAATAATCTTCATTAACTTAACACATCAATCAAGCAAATATTTTCACAATTACTTAATAAATTAAAACATAAATACTTTTGACGGACAATTATTGTATTTTAACATATAGTTATAAATTAATTTTGAAAACTATTATATTATGGGTTCAAATATATTAATTATCATTACATTAAAACCTACACCACATCATTATTTTAAGTAAATGAGTGTCCATGGTCGAAATAGGAATATTCTATAGTTATTTAAAATAAAAAAGGTAAAACTATATTTAAAAAAAACATAGGACTATAATCCAAAATATCTGCGTTAAAGGAAATTGTTTCAACTTAAATAGGGAGCTAATTTAAATTGAATTGTGTCAATATTAATGTAAATTTAGTTTTTAACAATCTGAGAAATTATTATATTTCAAAGTATTTTATAATCACTATAAAATATATTTAAAAATTGTTGTATTGTAATCTAAAATATTAGCTTTGATGGAATGTGCTCACAATGAATTTAAATTAACTTATATCAACATTAATGTAAATTTAGTGTATGTTAAGTTAGTATTTGACCATATAAATGAAAAAAAATAACTTATTTTTTCTTATTCTTATAAATTAGGATACAATTTGTTTCACACAAAACAATCTAGATCATATACAAGTGAAATTTGAAATGTGTTCTGCTCCCAGCGTTATAATTATAGTTTGGCATGCTTCTACCCTTATTTTCTTATTCAGACCTATTGCTTTTTATCATCTTCAAAATCAAAATAACTCTAAATATTTTTTTTTTATAATTTTGTATCACAATATTTAATCAAAACATACATATTCATATTATTAACACGTGAAGAAGGAAAATTGGAGTGGAAAAAATATCAATTAAATCCACTCTGTTTCATTAGACTCATCTAATCCATTTATTTCAAAACGTGTGTACCTAACTTTATTGAAAAATATTACCGATTAATTTATTTTTTAATTATTAATTATTTATACATTTTATAAAATATGAAAATTTTCAAATGAATTTATATTCTAACAAATATTCTTAGATAACATACAAACTGATTTTAAAATCATGCAAAATTTTAATAAAGTTAGGTATAAATATTAACATAAACGTGAAAAAAAATTTAATAATAAAGTGATAACCATGAAAAATTTCGAAAGTAAATATATAAGATGTATGAGGAATAATAAACTATAAAAATGATAAAAAAAATATGGAACAAGTCTAACCACCAAGTAATTTAACTTATTTAACTAATACACAAATATGGCTTAATTATATACTTTATTATTTAATGAATTTTATCACCAAAATTTCTTTCTGCCACGTTTTATTATCATGTACTTTTAATTTTCGTACATTTTACCAATTGGTCAAATGTGTAATATATCGACATCCTTTTATCAAATGTATAATATTTCGTACATTTTATCATTTATTTTCTTCAAAACGACATCCTTTTATCACTAATACATGATAAAGTGCATACAATTTGAAATACTATATGACGATAAAGTGTGAAAAAATTAAATAATAAAATATACAAAAATTAAATAATAAAATATACAAAAATTAAAAATATGACGATAAAAATGAAGATGTAAACATTTTGTAAAATAATAAAAATTAAATAGTAAAATATACAAGTAAGTCTAAATACAATTTGTTTCATGTATCTTATTAATAAATATACAATCGAGTATAAATAAAAATTATTTTATGCATGTTATTAATATATTTTCGAAAGAGTAAACATGAAAATTTCTCCCTTGCTTATTTCATATATTTTTTTAAAATTAAAAATAGCACTATATACTGAGAAGAGGCAATTAATAGGGTGATACCAAAATTGAATTCATCTATTTTTATTACTTTCTCAATTATACATTTATCTCATTTCATGATTTTCATCTCTTCCTTCTTTAGATATCCCATGTCGATTTTTATAATATTGTTTCTAAACTAACAAAACCCTTAAATTAATGTTTAGTAAAATCTGATAAGATGAGACTATAGTTTGAATTATTTATTTATTTTCATAAACTATTTATAAAATTTATTTTTTTATAGTTAATTTGTAAAAATTATTTTATATTAATTTTTAGTTTATATATAATATTATTTTAATTTATGGAAAAAATTATCAAAATAAATATTTAATCTGTTATGGATTAAACGAGATGAATTATAAGTTAGATTGAAAAAAAAGTCCAAATTTAATTTGATGTTCAAAATTGATGGTGCAACTTTTTAGTTTAGACTGACATTTTTTATTATTCTTTACTTTCACCCAAGTAATACATTTTTAAAAAAATAATTATAAGTCTGTAAAATCACCTGCTAATTGAATTGCTAACTAATATAATTTTAAGTTTAAATATTATATTTCATTTTTGTAAATAAAATACCTGACCCTACTAAATTAAATTGACAATGATATATTAAACAAGATAAATACCATATATATATATAATCTTTGACAATTGTAATCACTTGCATTAGAGATACGTGTTTTGTTTTTAAATTCAAATTACATCGATCACTATAATTTTTTTCAATAAAAGTGGGTAACCCAAACCCCACTGAACCAGTTTGACCCAAACCCGTTTATAACATGGGTTTTATCAAATCAGACTACAAATGCCCACATTTAATGTATGCTAAAAATTTAAAATCCAAACTCTTTATTTTATTGGGCAGGTTCTACCTAACTTCAAATCTCACTAGGTCTATATATATATATATATATATATATATAATAATAATAATAATAATAATAATAATAATAGAACTCACAAAATTTAAAGCACAACTATACTCTCTATGTGGTAGGCCGAGAAAAATAAAGGAGATGAAAATAAAAATGAGTGAAATTAAAAGTGTGTGGTGAATGAGAAATAGAAAGAAACACGAAAAAATAGTAAAAACACATAAAAAATATACGGTGTATCCCAGCAATTTCAACTTTTTTTTTTTTCTTTTAAATCTCCTAAAGCAAATAACCCAACATATTTTTATTTGCACAATATTATTTCCATCTCCCAATCCAAAACAAAGTGCTAAAGAATTTGAGGGAAAAGGTAGAACGTGTGCATGAGTAGATGGATAATGGAATAAAATGAGAGCCAAAATAGAAAAACTGCAGATGAAGAGATTGAGAAAGGAGAAGGAATGAAAGAAGAGAACTTGAGTTGGACCCTTCTCTTTTAATAAATTATTGAAGCACCTCTTTAATTATCTGATGTTTGTAGATATATTATCCCCTAATCTGTTTGGTTATCTCATGGAATTGTATGTGTGCTTTTGAGGCTTTGATCGTGTAACTTAAAACATGTATTATACCAAACAGGTATACTTATGAAACTTTTTTGAAAGATCTGCTAGTTTAGAAAAGGGGAACCATGAACTTGGAGCACATATATTATAGTGGTTTCTGTACTTGTCTCCTACTTTAATCATCTGTTTGCCTTCTACATGGCATGCAATTATGACCACATGCACTTTAAGTTCCATAACGCTCACCAAAAGCCTCCACCTCTGTTACTTCTTACCTAAATCTAAATCTACATAATACATACGAACCTCTGCTAAAATCCTCAGAAAAATAATTTTATTAGAAATACGGCTTGTTTAATATTTTTTGTTCTCTTATATGCCCTTACATAATATGACAAAAGCCATAAAAGAAGTGATTTGTATGATACGACAAAGCAACTTTATTACGTATGATTGTTGTAATGGCTCATGCACCTACGCCCTTTTTGATTGCTGATCTCCCAGAACATAGTGTAGCAGAAGATAGATGATAAATATACAGAGCTAGTGAAAAAAAAAGTGTGATTTTGTTCTTTAATACTCTACAAACAAAGCATAAGAGACAAGAGAGGTAGATGGAAAAGAAAGGGTAAGAAGAAGAAGAAAGAAAGTTGAATATAACCTCAAACAAGAGCACTTTTACACCCACTACACATCTTCAAAAATCTTAGGCGTGACAAGCCTAAGTGGGGTGCATTATCATGATCATTCCAGTATCCCACTCTTCCTTACCTTGCTTCCTTCATTTCTTCCCCTTTTTCATAATATTCCAAACACCAATGAATCCTCCACCCTCTCTTGTACTTCTACATCACTTACCACCCACAAACCACATCCAACCAATCACATTCTGCCACGTCACCACCCCTAAAATTTTCAACTAACTCTAACTTCCTACCTATTATATTTCTCTCCGCCTCCCCGCCGCCACTTTCTTTTATTTTCTCCACCTTCAAACACTTTTCCGGCGAGCACTGAACGTTTGGAAAACCACGGTGCCGGCGGCGGGGAACTGGTCCATTGCAAAACTTCGACATTTCATGCCCAGAGGCTCCACCGCACTGGCCATCTGCGTCCACATGTCGTTGCCGAAACCATTCCACGTGGTGGATATGGACATAGTCCCGGGACGGAAAATCTTCACCACCTTCCTCAACACGTGTGCTATGTTGTCGTTGACGGAGCCCACACACTCGAAGCTGGCGTAGCTGAAACCGTCCTCCGGAGTGACGTGGATGGTGGAGTACCAGTCCCCGTCCATGCCATTCATGGAATACCCACACGGGTCGAAGGCGAAGTCGCAGATAAGCGCCTCAGGGTTGATTTCGTTTATCCCGGTGAGCTCCGTCATCTCCTTCCCGGCAGAGTCGCCGGATTTTCCGTCCTCCGGGGGCCGGAAAAACTTGCGTGCGAGGATGGGGTCCAGCTCGGTCATGCAGATCTCCATGGTGAATAGTAACTCGTTGTGATGATGATAGGGCATGTGGGGGAGAGTGTGTGTGGTATCATTGGCGGTAAAGACGTGCCAAGAGTGAGAAGAAGATTTTGAGGGCATGATGGAGGCTTTTCTGAAGCAGAGGTTTGAAGGGATTGTGTCTTGCAAGTAGGCAACCTCGTCCTTGAAGCTGGTATGAGGGAAAGGTTGTGCCTTGGGGAAGATGAAGCTTCCTCTGGTGTAGCGGCAAGAGGAGAGAGTGAGGCCCAAATGGTGAGCGTATTGGATCAAAGGAAGAATGGATTTGAGAAGCTGGGTTGTGCCACATGTTTTGATGATGATCTTGGTCGGGTAAACAAAGAGGCTTGATTCTGATAGCACGTAGGCATCGAAGTAGGAGTTTCCTACTGCTGAAACGACGGTGCATTGGACAGCTTCAAGGACTTGTTCTAGTGATTCAAACTCAAGCTTCCTTAGCCCAAGTGGGAAGATGGCTGGATCATCGCCGAAGAAATGGAGCTCCAATCGTTTCTCGAAGCCTTCGAAACCCGAGACAGCCATTTGGGTGAGTGTGAAGAGGAGGGGATGTAAATGTAACAGAGGAGAAAAGGGTAGTTGCTGAGAAAGTTTGAGAGAGGTAAGGTGAAATGTTTGATTGGAAGGGTGAGCTGAGAGAAAGGATTGGGGGGTCAATGGGATTTATAGGTGTGTGCGAATCAGAATGAGAGTGTGTAGGATGTAGTAGTGAGGGTGTTTGGAAGAAAGCATGCGGGTGATGGAACCAAGAATCATGATTGTAGGCATAATGAAGTGAATAGGATGATGATGTGCTACAATTTGTTGCTAAGTTTTTTTAGTGCAATCTTCTCTTCCATCCCAGAAAGCAACAGGCAACGGAATTTAAGCCCACGCTTACCATTTTTTTGCTCTTTTGTCACTTACTATTCTATCTCTCTATTCTCCACTAACCTCTGTCACTGTTAGAGATTTCTAGTTCTCCCTCTAGCTACTTACCAACACCACCACATACCAACAGTGCTTTTTCTATTTTCTCTTTCTCCCAAATAGATTTAGGATTCAATTAAATAATCTAAAGATGCTCAATCATCACTTTCAACAGTTCTCCAACTTACTTGCTCATCATATATTAGTCTAGCATTATTATCAATTAACTGGCTTTCTAGTGGTTCAAGAAAAAAAAAATTAAAATTTGGAAGCTTTATTTTTTATACATTTTGGGCTTCTGATGTGTAAAGTTAGTTCTCTTTCTTGTTTTCAAGAATTTCATCTAGGGGAAAACTTCATTAGATTTGAAGGTTAAGGGCCCTGTTTTGACCATAATAATTGGTTGAAGTGATGCAGGGAATTGTCAAGCATAACTCCGTTGAAACCACATGATAAAGTTCTTTTCAAAATGACAAAGCGAATTTAGCAAGTGTTCCAGATCATGTTCACTCAAAGGAATTTGGATTTTTGAGTCAAAATTCAGCATTCAAACGTAACTATTTGAATGATAGTTCCAATAAAATAGAAACATAATCATAAACTATAGCTAGATGTTGTATTGTTGTTTTGAAGGACAATAATTATTAGCTCTGTAGAGGTGATAGATCATTCGAATTAGAGCTACATTACTACTAGTAGAGGTTAAAAACACAGCATAACCCTGTTAAATTGCTCCCAAAAAGTGAAATTGGAAATAAAAGTACCAATCACTTGGGGGTTTGTTTGATATGAGCACACTCTAGCTAGTACTGATAATGGCTACTGCATAATGGAAAGGTGAAAACACCTCAGATGATGGAGACAACATTGTCTATTCCTAGGAGAGCAGGCGTCAATTAACAAAAAAACTTGACGTGCCCAAAATGTCATCCATATTTGGGGTTAGAATTATAATTATTATTATGCAGAAGATAAAAAAAGGAAAGGGAAATAAAAAGAAGGAAAAAAACAAAAGGAATCAGGCGTGGCATGCAAATAATGAGAATATCCTTGAATGAGGGAGGCCCGTACGTGAAATGAAAAGGCACTCACATCATTTTTATTCCTCATGCAATTTCATGTAGCTAAGTGGCATTATCATTATTTTATCTATTTTATCAACTTGTTATCTGTATTTATCAAGAATGCATGCAACCGTATCAGCATCGAAATTAAAAAAAGGATTCTCTGTATCCTCCAAGTGATCAAGCTCGGGCATACAAAACAATTTCTCTTCTTTAAATTTTAAAATATATTTGGTGACTTGTGTCACAATAACATGGGATACACCTGACCTGAGTCTAACCGTTCTATCAATTTTTTTATTGTTTTCTGCGACACACAGCTTGCAATTTTTTTTTTCTTCTGACCAACCAACCACAATTCAATTATAGTAACTCTTTGCCGGACATTAAGTTGATTTGGATCATAATGTTTAACCAGTTTGATTAGAGAGGAACAGTAATTACAAAGTAAAAGGGAGTAATTAGTACTATATGGTCTTTTAGAGGAAGTTTTGGTATACGTAAAACTGTCTTCCTCATCATGTAAGTGGTCTCCTTAACTTCCAATTTAAGAGTATTGTCAAATTTGATCAATTATTCAACATGATAACTACAGCAGAAGCTTCCCTTCAATTAGTATAAAGAGAAGTAGGAAGAGATATTTGATTTAAAAAGAAAAGAAAATACACGAAACGAAACGGTAAGAGGGGAATTATAAACAAACATTGGGTGTAAAAAGTAGGAGAGAAAGGTGGGGGGAAGGCAAGGTAATGATGAAAATATGTGAGTTCAGAATCAAAATTCAGTTTTGAGAGGTAGAAATGATGCAGAATGTATGGCCTCATGAATAAAATTTATGGGTGTGGCTGGCAGCCTCCATTATGACCACAATCCACCTCTTCTTAATGCACGCGCACCACCAAACTCAAACACTATCTCCTAAGCCCACACTTTCACACTCTCACTCTCACACGCAAGGTAGCCAACCCCAACATACCAACACACACTAACACAACACACACACACACACTTTACATTTTTGCATATACAGTCACCCCTCGCAATATCCTAAAGAAAAGAAAATGGTCAACTAAGTTGCTGAATCAAATCTTACTTAAAAAAGTGACAAACAAATTCCCAACTAAAAATCCAGCTTTTGGAGTATAAAGTTGGAAGCGGAAAATCCTAGACCTCAGAATTAAAAGGGTATGTGAAAAAACCAAAAAAGAGTTAAAAGTTGAGAGCTGAAACTGGAAAGAAAGCTCCTTAATCCGAAATTTGACCCCACTAAAAGTAGTCACAGATTTCTAAAACTAAACAAGCTTGAATGGCACATCCTCACTTCTCCTTCTCCTCTTCCACGTCACCCCTTCCTACTACAACTTCTCTCCTTCCTTAGCCCAAATCATGATAATAATACAAACACCAAACCCATGATTGGTCCCACTAATTGCCCCCCGACAGGCACCATGGATGGTCCCATGGGACTACACATCATCTAGTATGTGTCCAAGTTCATGGAACAGCGGGGTCCATGTTTGTTTGTAGTGTTAATTAGATTTGGGAGACATGTGGTCCCCACCATGCCCTTAGCTGCGAGACAGTGGCATTAGTTGGTAAGGAGCAAGCGGGCTTAAGCCGCCATACATGCTAGCACGCGCAGGATTTGGCACACATGCGGCGGATTGGCTTCCTAACACACACAAATGGGTTAGTAAGTATATGGTATATGATATATGAGTTGAGAATTTATGGTGTGCAAAAGCACAAAACAGCTAATGAATAGTGGTACTGTATCATGCGCACAAATATTGGCAAAAAATGCTTGCCAGGGTGCCCACCATGCTTCGACCCAAAATTCGGAAAGGGTTCCCTTATCATGTTTTTAAAATGACTTAGTGGTGCAGACCCAAGAAGAGCCACGAGACTTGTTTTGTTGGCCGCTTCATTCATTCATTCATTCATGTTTATCTTTGTATCTAGGCACATTCTTCTCGAGCTTTCGAGGAGTCAAGATCATTGGATGGAGCTTCATTTGTGTGGGTCTGTCTCATAGGTCTTATTCCTTTCCATTGACTTGTATAAAAAGAAAAAGAAAACATCATGTGCAGTGCAGGATAAACAGGACTTTAATCCCGTGCACTTAGTGGTACAACCTATTGGACGAAAATCAACAAATTAAATCCTCTGTGCCCCAAACATTCCCGATACATATCACATATTATTTTACTCTTCTCCTTGTGACCCAGGTGTCAGTTGTGACTTGTGACAATTGTTGTTAAAGTAGCCTTTTGATGATTGTATGAACATGCTTGAGGATATTTTTGGGAAAATCAACCATGCAAATGTAAAATATAAAGAGGCCTAATCCGTAGCTGAGTTGGATTGGCTTCATTTTCTTGAAAAGTATTTTATCTTTATTAAACAAGTATGAACTTAGAGGAGACACACCATATAATGGTCCATAGGGACATTTACCAAAAGGAAGGGTAGCAGTAGTAAATAGTAATCTAGAACTACAAAACATGGCTCCCACAAGAATGATTCCTCGTAGGTGTGCTTAAGATTTTTTTTGAAGCAAACAAGCCATTTTGTGAACTTTTAAGTGGCCAATCTCATAGGAAGTCCCACGATAACAAAAACAAATTGGTCCCTTACCACAAGCCAAGGTGACCAAATTATTATAGTTCTTTTGTAAGGAATAATAATGTGATACCTCGAGCCCTGCCAATGCCAGGGCTAAATCTATCTCGAAAGATGAACATAACCATACAAATAGAAAGAGAGCATATGATAAATCCACCCCTCCCATACACGCCACATCATTCCTCTCGTGCTTTAACCAAACCAAACCTCTCTCATTTTCAATACAAATACATGTCTTTGTCTATTTTTTTTCTTGCAAAATTCGAATCTCTCTTGATTGCTTCACCCCATGCATCATTCTGCTGCGTGACCCTCTCTCTCTCCTCCTCTTTGTCTGCCCTCTCCTTATTGGTTTACTTTCCCGTACAATACAAGTGTGCTCTACAGGGGAGTCACACCCAATCATGCCCTCTTTCACCTCACCGCACACTCAAATTCATGTGCCAGATATCTTCTTCACATTTCCTTAAAAATATATACTTGTGCAATTACAATTACCAGCATCCAATAAACAATACAATATGATTATTTGAGGTGCCACCAAGAACATAAAGTGCCCATCAAAGACATGGGACATGACATATTGCAGTTGCAGTTGCAGCTGAGAGAGCTTCCAATTTTGTCAAGCTTTGTGTCTTTGGTTTCACCCTTGTGATTGGAGGTTCATCTTCATGCTGTGATGAGGAAAACTGATAAGAGAGCTACTTCACAAGTTTCATCGAGAGTTATATTGCAGCTTTGTTGTTCAGTCACTACATTGTGGATGTGTTAGGATTCTTCTGAATATGCTGTAAACTTGCTGCAGTTGATGTCGCTATTTCATAAAAAAATATATTTTTCAATCACAAATCATAAAAATAGGAAAATAAATAAAAATTTAAAATCCTTCGTGAATAATGTTCAAACTTTTGTGTTTGATTTGTATTACAAGGTTGCAAAAATCTTATAATTCATTGGAATATTTGGTTAAACCAAAAAAAAAAATGATGTTGAAAATCAAGTGGTTTTGTTGAAACGTGGGTAAGAATTAAATAGGAAAATAATCTTTTCACGTCTCCTTGCAACCATTGACAACTTCTTTTTTAAGACTAAGTAATTAAAATATATATATAAACATTTGTAATTGTAAAGAAAATAACAAAATAATAGATGTCAATTAATTATATAAACTAATTTAAGAATTAATATATTATTGCTTAATCAAATATTTTTATGTGTTTAACTCTACATGATTAATTCATTTCGATTTATATTTGAGTTCAAGTTTTCCGGAATTGATTGAGAGAGATTTGTGTTGTCTCTCTTCTAACAATGTTCATTCATATTAAGAATCAATTGAGTCGGTTTAACACCACCCACTCAATTTTTGCATCCATTTTAGACATTGATCATTTTCTTGCAAAAAAAAGTTAGTGTGTATTGATCGAGACTCCTCGATCTGCAAAATCCCTTAATTCGTTTTAAGACAAGTGGAACTATACAAGAGGAATAGAGAAAAATAAATTATTGTACTTGGTAAAAGGGTTTGAAACTTTTATGACATTTTGTTAATTATTTATGCAGAAACATACTTAGGCTTGGAAGTATTTTTTTAATGATTTTAATGTTATTCTGCTAAAGCTATTAACTCCATGAATTCAAGATTAATAGAAGAAGTAGTTGATCTAAAATTAAAAAAAGTAAAAGACTAAATTATTTTTTTAAAAGTACTGGATCAAATTGAATATAAACAAAAAAAATGTTACAAGTTTGTATTTAAAGAAAATTAATAAAAAAAATCTTTCAAGATAAATGGATCCTAAATTTGAAACACGACAGATGTGGCACACCTACAAATGTACCACTACACTAAAAAAATATTTTTTATTAGCTATCTTTTATTAAAAAAATTAGCTATTTCTTTTAATGGTTATAATAAGTCGTAAGAAATATTTGTGTTTTCCATATTTTTTGTAACTGTCATAATTTTATATTGATATAATAATTTTAAATTTAGTTATATAGTTATATCAATGCTGTTTTACATTAGTTCGTAATGAATCACTTCTGATAAACATTATACCAATGAACCACATAGCATTCTTATATTGGTAGTTTTAGAAATCAATTCATCTGTCGTCTGTTTGTAATCTATAGCACAAATTTTTCAAAAAGTTACTTTAAAAAAATTCACATGCACTTTTCCTTCCTTGTCTGTAAGAATTTTACGTTTATAGAAATTATTTTCCACTCTCAATTTATTGTAATTAGAATTTTCATTTAAGGTCAATAGAGTTTTCTCTCATAACAGATCCATATTTTATATATGGAGAAACAGTTTCACTCCTTTCTTCACACTTAAACAATGTCCATATTTAAACAATATTTCCATTAATTCTGATAGTTGGCTAAATGTTTGAAAGCCATACAAAATGACTGCTTTAACACTTCAAGACTTAAGTTCTGTAGTTTTTTCTCTATAATTATTATAAATTAATTTATTTCTTTTAAATTTATTTGATTTCCACAACATTGGAAAAATATATTGAGTGTAATTTTTCATTTAAATGTCAAATAAGTATAGAAATAGCTTATTACTAAGAGAAAATTAATTAGGGATGTCCCTTATTTGGAAAGATTAGTATTCTTCATTTGTTAATTATAAGTCCAAAATATAAGATACTTTTAAAAAATAATTGTTATCAATAATAAGTTTTTTTATTTTAATTAATAAGTTACGTTAATAAAGAATTGTATAAGAGAAATATCAAAATTAGGAAAAGAAAAACATGCCATGGGTAGAGAAATATTGTACATTACAACTCATACGAAAAAAGAAATGAATTTTACTTAAATTGTTTTCAATAAAGAGCGCTGATACTTTGATATCATATTCTAAGTACATTTTGTAACTAAACAAAATCATTTTATTATAATATAATATTTTACTAAAAAATAGTTGTAGGATGAATGTTCTTTTTGCACAGTAATGTAAAAAGGGTATGTCCCTGCCACAAAAGCTAAAAAAAAAAAAGAATTTTCTGCACTAAGCTATAAGTGGTACACAAGAAAATCTTATATATGAGAAGTTATTTTTTTCCACTAGCAGTTCCAGTACTTATTGTGGGTAGGAAAGGTCACATTTGCATCAACTTGCAATGTTAGTCCCTCACAATGGTGAGAAAAATTGAATTCTTAAAGGGATATGGATCACAGATGTTCCGACTAGCACTTAAGGATCAACTTGAATATAATTACTAAGAGTTGCAGTTATGCTTGAAGACCAATTCACATAAGTGACTGTCATCTATTTAACTAAAATATATATTTTGATTTGTCTATCTTGCAGCACCAAAGAAAGGGAGTGACGTTCCACTTTATAAGAAGTATAGAAATATCTAGTACATTGCCACCGTCCACAGCCAATATAGGAGAAAACAATTTTAATGTTTTAACATAGAAGTGACAGGATTAAAAAGTATAATAAGGAACATTTATAGATAAGTGTTGGTTCCTCCCTGTAATGGAATTAGTGGTGAAGTTAACACTCAAAATATGCATAGGACACAGAACAGTTGAATGTTGATGATTGTTCTGCTAATATTTTATCCAACTTCACTTTAATCTGTATCAAGAAATCTAATGATATTTTACCCACACATATAGACCAAACATATTGAATCAAGAAATTTAATGATATTTTGTCTGTGTTTTCATATCTTGTCACTTAATTCATTCTTTATATTTTGAGTTTTATTTATATTCAAACTATTTATGAACACTTAAAATGCGGCAAATTATTCAGACTACTTATGGACACTTAAAATGCGTAAATTATCAACTTTTAAATGTACTTTTGATGGGTGTGGGCCCTCTTATATTGTTGCAAATATTGTGAGGACGGTGGAATCAAGATTCATTTAAGTTGCGGGTCTTACTCTAATGGTAAGCAATTTTGTTATTTGTCATACATTGCTCTTATTAAATAAAATATTAAACACGTAGTAAAAGAAATTAAAGAATGTATGAATGAAGAGTACATGGTAAATAATTCACTGTCTCTAATTGAGATTGTTAACAGGAAATCTCAAATTATCTACCATACTCAATAAAAAAATTACAATAAACAATAAGGTTTGAATTAAAAAATAAAAAAGTAATATAAATTATAATAACTAATTAAATTGTACTTATTACCCTCTTATATAACATCTATCCACAAGTATTAGGTATTGCTTTAGCGACACACATATACATATATATATAATAAGAAAATAAAAAAAAAATTCTTTATCCAGTGTAATTCTTCCACCAATTTCTTTATCGTGTTTAGAAAATAAAAACAAAAACCCATTTAATAAATTTATTGGTAATTTTAAATTATTAGACTTAAATTTGAAATCTTGAATATATGATGCCTTATGTAATAAATTTTCTCTTTAAATTGAGTAGCGACAATAAATTAAACATCTATATTTAAGTTCCTAAATAAATATATCTATCTATAACTTTTTGGTTTAAGTTTATATCTTTAGAATTTTATTTTTTTTGGTTCTTCAATTTTTTTATCATAATAACTGGTATATTTTGCATTATATGATGTATTATAATGTCCGACATACATGATGAAAGAGACTTGATATTAATAATATAGCATTAAAATTGTAGGATACATCAAACTTAAACAAAAATAATTAATTTTAGTAGATACACAATTAAAGAAAATTATTGATAACTCAACAAAAAAAGGCATTATTAATGAAATTTTTAGTGAGTATAGCCTTTTATTTGTTTTATATAAATTTTATTTTTATCTCTTTTGTTATAATAATCTATCTATGTTTCTCAATTATTCATAGTTATTTTTAGTCATTTATAGTTGTTTTGAGTGTGTAAAGCGAAATTTCAAATAAAAAAATAAAAAATGAAGTTACCATAATCAATAGAAACAAATCTACATTTCACCATTATCTTTATAAAAAAATTCACCAGTATATATTTAAAAGTTGTTTTACCCTAATTAGAACAATGTTTCTTAATTTTCTTAAACATAATCTATATACCGTGAACAGAAACGAAAACTAATACACATGAAAGGTAAAGAAAGACACTATGATAAAAAGATCTTAAAAAACTTTTTTAAACTCAAATTACTCTCTCAACATTTATTCTTATAAGATTAATATTATTAATTGAGATAATATAAAGCAAAGAATCTGTACTTGAAATCCAATAGTCGAGTTGGTAGAGAGTGGAAATGGATAGGATTAGGAAACATTTGATGCGATGCATGGATGCTTCTCTTCTTTGTGAAATGATGGCAGTGGCAAACTAGAATACTTGTGCTCCTTCTTGCTACACATTAATAGTCAAGGACTCATCAGAATCCAACACTATCTACTACGCACTTGCTGCAACTTCATCACGTTTATACTTTACACATCTGATTTATTTGTTACAGAGTAGAGTTTTTATATATATATTTATTTATTATTTATTCTTTTTATATGATAATGTCTGACTCTTAATTTTAAATTATATATATAAAAATTATTTTTTCTGTTCTCTATTACCCTTACTTCATTTTATTTAAAAAACTTTTAGTGCATTTAGTTTTGAAATTTAGGTAATTATAATTTCTTTATTATCATTTATTATTAAATAAAAAAATGTATGTTCTTTTAACATTGGATTTTTTATAATACTATGTTTCTTTCTTTTGTTTTTTAATAACCAACTGAAAGATACGAGAGCATATATAAGTTATAAATTTCATATTGACCGGATATCACAGATGAAAATGAATGAGTTTTTACTTGAAAAACCATTGTCATCCCTAGTTTACGTTGGAGAAAAGTAATAGACGATGTAGTGCATTAGTAAAAGAAAAACAAATCATCATCTAACGAAGTAAAACCCATTAGACTATGAAAAACCCATTTGACATGAAGCGTATCAGACTGTAACCTATTGGATTGAAAGAAATATTCTCAAATTATAACATTATCGTCTATGCATCATGTGTTTGGTGTAGCACAGGATGCTCGAACTTTTGGTCTGAAAATTGGCTTCGAATGGTCCAATGTATGAAAAAAAAAAATTCCCTTGCTCAAATTAGACACAGAACTTATGATATATAGCAGATCTATGTATGTCCAAAAGTTTTACCCATAAATAACAAGTGTTATGCATGCAACCACGATGCTCAGGATAGGGAGGAATCAACACTGCATGTGTCGTGGGACTTTCCCCTTTCAAAGCTCTATGAACACATATGAGATTCAGTTTGATAAGTAGTTTTGCTTTTAGAAATACTTTCACACAAATCTTAATTCCTATAAATAAAGACGATAAAAATTTAAGAATGAGTTTAAGTTTCAAATTGAATAAAAATGAATAAGTTTAAGTTTTATATTGAATAACAATAAAAAAGTTCAACAATATATAAAAAAAATTATAAATTTATATGAATTTAATTGTTGTTCTCGTTGTTATTTAATCTCCTTAAAATTTATTTCTATTTTTCAGAACGAGAAGTTATCCTCAATGTTTATTTTTCTATTTTTCATTAAAGTTATGCGAAGTTGTTGGCATTACATGATCGAATCCAACATGCGTTAAGATTGGTTTATTATTAATTGGAGTGTGAAATAGACCACATGTTTCAACCTTGTCAATGAACCTACAAGGGATATTCAGTTCCAATGTCAAAATCCAACTCCTAATATATAGAGTGGTAAATACTCTATCTAAAGAAAATCGTTACTCCACCTTCTTCTGCTTTAGATTTTTTTAGAAAAAAATGTTATTTTCACAACCTTTTCAAACAACCCTATGAAAACTTCTTTTTAATAACACAGTATTATACTTAAATGAGTTACTAAGAAAAATGATGTAATTAGAAATAAAATATTATTAAAAATGGTTGTAATACTAATTGTATAAAATAAGAAGAGATCATATAATTATTGGAATTCCTAACATGTTTTGTTCTTAATGTACATGTATAAAAACCCTGTAATATTAAACTTTGGCTAAACAAAGATCATCTATAAATCCATAACCGCCAAAAAGATAACAATGCTGAATGTGGCAGAAGTAGAACTTTATAAAATAGTTAGACATTTCAATGTAAATTCTGGTTTGAGGCTCCCAACACTAGCAAACTACTTAGCTTTTTAAAATCTAATTGTCACAAATGAAAAATGGTTTCAAATAGTTTCATGTGTTGTACACAATGAATCGAGTTAATTAGTGACTGTTTTATCTTAAAAGAAAGCACAACATCATAGGAAAGCATACGAGCATTAAACAAAACAACAGAGGAGACGCTTGAACAGTCTTTTGTATGAGTTGGTCTTCTTCTTCTTCTTCATCCCTCCTGTTGTTGTGTTGTGCATGCGCTTTCTCTTACCTTCTTGTATTGAGTGAGAGTGAGTGTAAGTAAATTATTAGGGAAGAAAGAGAAAGAAAAGGAAATGTGGAAATGAAGAGAAGATTGGAAATAGAGATTTGAATTGGCAGAAAAGGAAAAAGTAAAAAAAGGGAAGGTGTAGTTAGGAGAGAGATTTGACGGAGAATCTAAAATAGTTTGGGGAAGTAAAAGATAGGGTTGATAGGGTCCGAGAGATGCTCTCTTCCTCAGAAATGGGGAGTGAGTCGCAATCTCAATCATGTAATCTCCCAACCCATGAAGGCGCTGCTTTACCTCTCTTCAAATCAAATCTTCTTCGCTAAATTCTCTGATTATAATATCATTAATCTCACACACCGGAATAGTTGCGTTTTGATCCACAACACCACCATACAACCTTCATTCGACAGGATGGTCTTTCGGAGCTCCACCTCCCTAATTGGCCTCCTGTCCCTCCTCATCCTCCTCCTCCTCCGCCCCGTCTCCGCCATCCGTCTAGGCCTCATCCGCCGCCCCTCGCCGGAGCTCCCGCTCTTCCGGGAGGCCCCCGCCTTCCGCAATGGCGAGGAGTGCGGCTCCTCCCCCGACCACGTCATCAACGTCGCCATGACCCTCGACGCCAACTACCTCCGCGGCACCATGGCGGCGGTCCTCTCCATGCTCCAGCACTCCACCTGCCCGGAAAACCTCTCCTTCCACTTCCTCTCCACGCACGACGACGCTCCCGAACTCTTCTCGAGAATCAAGTCCACCTTCCCTTACCTGAACATGAAGATTTACCGTTTCGATTGCAACAGGGTCCGCGGCAAGATTTCCAAGTCCATTCGGCAGGCCCTGGACCAGCCCTTGAACTACGCTAGAATATACCTCGCCGACACCATTCCCGAGGACGTGAAACGCGTGATATATTTAGACTCTGACCTGGTGGTTGTGGACGACATAGCCAAGCTCTGGGGCGTGGACATGGAAGGCAAGGTGGTGGCTGCGCCTGAATATTGCCATGCAAACTTCACGCTGTATTTCACGGACAGCTTTTGGTCTGACCCTCTTCTGGCGAAGACGTTCAGGGGAAGGATACCGTGTTATTTCAACACGGGGGTGATGGTGATGGACGTGGACACGTGGAGGAAGGAGAAGTACACGGAGAAGGTGGAGTCATGGATGGCGGTGCAGAAGCAGCAGAAGAGGATCTACCATTTGGGGTCTCTTCCGCCGTTTTTGTTGGTTCTGGCGGGGAACATAAAAGCGGTTGACCATAGATGGAACCAGCATGGTTTAGGTGGAGATAACTTTGAAGGAAAATGCAGGAGTCTGCACCCTGGTCCCATTAGTTTGCTCCATTGGAGTGGGAAGGGCAAACCCTGGTTGAGATTGGATTCTAGGAAGCCATGCATCGTCGACCATCTATGGGCTCCTTATGATCTATATCGCTCTTCCAGACACTTTTTTGAAGAATAGAAAACTAATATATGAATCACACTGATCTTGAGGTGAGTGGGTTGGCGCATGCATGCATGCACGAGAATCATTGTTTGAAGTAGAAAAATTAATTAAGCAGTTACGTTATTAATGGAGAGGGTGTCAGTAGCAGTTTTTCACTTTTTCTAACTCATCAAGAAAGGAACTAAGAAACAAACCCAACACCGTACGTGTAGCTTAGTAGGCTGGCAATGGATCGGAGTTGTAAATTCCCTTTTTTCCTTTCCTTGGTTGGTTCACTCTTCTTTTTCTTCTTTTTTTCTTCATAGCCATAGGAGAAGAAGCACGCATATTATGCTCACTACTTTTACATGTGGGGTTAGTGCTTTTTGCAGAATGTACGCATTCTACCACTCACTGTAAATATATATATATATATATATATATATATACACTATGGGAATTGCTCCTCTCTCCTTTCTGAACAACTTCAAAGTTCTCCCACCAAAACTATAAATACCTGTATATATATGATAAATATCATGTTCAACAACATATTTTACAAGATATCAATTGCTGAGGTGCCAATTCAGATTGTGTCTGCACATACTAACAGCTTTTCAATTCCTCGATCTGCCGCTTATAGTGCAGAGGTTATGTTCGCCTGCAGTGAGCTTCGATCAAACATAAAGTCAGGTAAACGAGGGAAGGTGTGCCACAGTTCACAATTTGTTTCAATCGTATTGAACTTCATATATTATGTTTTTGGAAATTAATCTAACAATTTTCAGCTGTAAAGATACTTCTGAATGCAATATTCAGGCCCTCTTTCTGTCATTTTATACTTTGTATAAAGGTGGTATTAGGGTGGAGGAAGAACTTGTCCCTTATTTCTTAGTCTATTTATTTCCTCTTTGCTTGTAATAATGTATGCAGAAAATATAATAGTTTTATGCTTTTAAAGTTCATATTCTTTCCTTTCCTTGCATTCATCTTCTTCCTTCCTTTATGTCTCAATAAGATAGTCATAACCATTAAAGAATAAAAAGTGTTATTTTCTAATATTAATCTAAGTTGGGCCAAGTCCAACCACATATATGGTCCAACCAGGCTTTTATGTTAAGCATATAAGACTTTTTTATATAAAAAATAGTATACTATAATATATTTATAAAAGCAAAAATATAATAAAATTAACCAAATTATTTAAAATTTATTAAATAAATTAGATTAAGAAATATTCTTTAGCGTAAGTGACAATGCCCTGTATTCTTTAAGCAAATACTTCAAAATGGTTTTGAAATTTTTTTATGAAAAATTGATTCAAACCTAATTGGAAAGTTGATTCCAAAGTATTATGTTTAAATTCGAACGTAATTTCCAATTTTATGTCTATATAAACTTAACATTAAATAGTTAAGCATAAGTTGCTGTAAGATAGAACCATACGAAGGGATAAGACTATTTCCAATGAACACATGACAAGAAGGGGTAGTCACATCTGTTGATTCAATTGCATTATCCCCAATATATGGCCCCCTTTGAGTGGAGAAAGAAACCACTGACAATAACTTCACTCCAAATATTATATATCTTACAAGAAACCAAAGGTAAAGGAGAGGTAAAATAGACACCTATAATCTCATTTTTTTATGAAAAAATTCTGCAAGACACAAGAAAACAAACTTGCAAGCAATCTGAAAGGGTTCAAACACGTTATGAAAGCTCCTTTCTTAAGGGAAAATAAACGTCAATGGTGTTTTACTTGTTTTAGTTATATGACTTCACCCTTAAGGCATTAATTCCAAAAAGTTTTACCATACAATATCTCTGATGAGAATAATTTACAACATTTCTGAAGTGAAGTTCAAATGAGATAAAGCCATATGCTTGTCAACTTTATCGAAATTTATCTACTTATAATTTTGAGAACATTATAAAAAAAAAAATGGGTATAAGTGTGTGAGTGTGCACCTAATCTCATCAATTTGTATATCATTAATGAATGATACAGCCATTTTATTAAGGAATGTTGTCCGATCAACTTGCTCAACAAGTTGTTGGCTTGGGCTAGGTCCGATCAACTTGCTCAACAAGCAACTTGTCTCTATATAAATTATTTTATAATATTATGTTGAAGTCCTCATCAAATGACATTGCCTAAGCAGATTTGTGGTTTGTCTGTTAGATTGAGCTTGTGGAATTGAGTGATGCATATATATATTAGGAACAATATCAACTATTGTTTTCTTACTTTCCGATTTATTCTTATTCGAGTTAAGTGCACTCATTCATGGTAACTATGAAACAAGAAATCCATGAGTACTATCACACTCAAAATTGGGCAAAAGTAAGACAATTTTCTTTCGAACTTAAAAATACCAAAAAAGATGGATGCAAACATTCAAACTACGACTTTCAAGCTCCAGAAAGTAAAAAAAGAGAAGGTAATATCAACATGATTTTCCAATTATTGTAGTAAAGAAAATTACGAAACAATATATATATATATATATATATATATATATATATATATATATATATAAAAAAATATGTATATATAAATAAATAAAAAGAGATATATATATCTTTTGGGGGAGAGAAATAAAAATAAAAATATATATATATTTTTATAAAAAAGGAGA
>Ga0099824_1002876_pt1 | contig 25183 bp, 13 predicted proteins | sample SiratrowhiteBW_FD_76837 | JGI IMG/M metagenome (GOLD analysis project Ga0099824, IMG submission 76837) | Root nodule microbial communities of legume samples collected from California, USA - Siratro white BW | ecosystem: Host-associated > Plants > Roots > Nodule | place: USA: California...
ATATATATCTTTTATCTCTTGACTAAGCGTACAAGAAATTGATTAAGACTAAACGAATTAACGAAGAACTCTAATTAAAGAAAAAATAATTGAATTCTCCAACAAGCATTCAAAAACAAATATGTTTTCAAGAAGAACAACAATATAGCACAATTGTTATAAAGAATGCAAAGAACAAAACTTTATTAAACAGAAACCTTAGAATTCATTGTGAAATCACAATAGAATCAACCTAAATGTGTTTAGCCTTCCATGATGAAGGAACAAGAATTACAAAAGTAAATAAAAGTATTGTTTATGTTATGCAGCAATGTATGTCTTTCATGCCTTCCCGAGCCTCTATTTATAATCTCCTTTTCTTCATGAAATTAACTCATAATTAATGCTCAGATATTTTCTTTGCAATTATCAGATGTTTCCTTATGTGCCAAAGAATAATTTTGTAAATATCTTCTTACCAGTAAAGTTGTAGATTTTCCATCTCCCAATTTCTTTTAGATATTTTGTTTCCAAATTTTGTTTCAGATACCAGTTCATAATAATTGAATCTGCTGCAAAAGATATTGTAAAATATTTGAAGGAGATTTGTTCTAAATCAAGTAAGAATTGCAGAGGATAATCTTTGTGTAAAATCTAAAGAAATTTACAAAAAATTTGATTATATTTGGAACTCATAAAATCTATGCAAATAATTAGAAACAAGAAAAGTAAGCGAATATGCTTAAAATTCAAATTTAATCAATAATCATAATTAAGGTCCAATTAGTCCTGATTGGGTAAATCTTATTTGAAACAATTGATTTATTCTCAATTACACTCTAAGAAAGTCAAGGTGTAAACACTCTAAGTTAATAAAAATAGACTCATCAGTTACCTTACACCTTTGACTAGAGAAACCTCATATGGAGTTTCCTAGTCTATTTTATTCTTTATATCTATGCCATGCTTTGTTAGCCTTTCTTCGAGCCCTAGCTTACGAGTTAATCGCAGTCGTTTCATGAGCAAACTAAAAGAATTCAAGTGTTGATCGCATAACGCAATGCTAGACTGTTTAACACAAAATAAAAGACAATATATATAGGTGAAAGTTAACCCCAAGTTGTCTCTCACCGAATCCAATAGTGAATCTAGTATATAAAACTTATGTACAAGCAATGGAAGTTAGTAATAACAGTAAATTAAAAGGAGATTTTGAGGATTGTTGTGTAGTAACTAAAATAGAAAATGTAAAGTAATAAAGAATATATGTTGACTCCCAAGTTCTTTCAGAACAAATTCTTCATTTGTTCTCTTAAAATTATTATCATGTAATTCTCTTTACAGACTTGAACTCAATCAAACAAGCGTCAATCAAATTCAACATAATTTTATCAACAAAACAAACATCTACTGATGTATTCAATATCTCACTTTGTCTCCAATATCTATTCAATAAGATGTATATCTTTTATCTCTTGACCAAGCATACAAGAAATTGATTAAGACTAAGTGAATTAACAAAGAACTCTAATTAAGGAAAAACAACTGAATTCTCAAGAAGTATTAAAAAACAATTACTTTTCCAAAAATATATTTTAGAAAGACCAACGATAAAGCACAATTGTTACGTAAAGAACAAAACTTAAATGAACAAAAACCATAGAATTCATTGCAAAATTACAAGAAAATCAACTCAAAGAATTGAAGTCTTCTATTTTAAAGATGAAAACAAAAGAATAACAAAAGAAAATAAAACTAGAGTTTATGCTATGTGACATTATGGTTGTCTTTCCATTCATGCCTTCTCTAATCTTTATTTATAATTTATAAAATCAACTTAGATTTAATTCTTAGATATTGTGTTTGCAATTGTTAACTACTTCTGTCTTTATCGTAGATTATCTTGTTGATATCTTCTTTCTAGATATGTTAAAAAAGATATTACAAAAAATTTAAAGAATATTTTTTTTAAATCAAGTAAGAATTACAAATGATTATCTTTGTAAAAAATCAAAAGAATATTTGTGCAAAAGATTTAATTGAGTTAGAAGGCATAAAATCTCTGCAAATAATTAAAAATAAAAAAAATAAGAAAATATCTTTAAAATCTAAATTTAATCAATAATTTTAATTAAGACTCAATTAATACTATCAGGGTAAATCTTACTTAAAACAACATATTTATTCTCAATTATAATATAATAAAAAGTCAAAATTAAATACTTGATAGCGTTGATAAAAATTTAGTCTTTATGAGTGATACATGACTTTCATTCCATCTCACGCCTCATGACAAAATGCAGCCACACATTGCAGACTCATTCTACCAGCGTTTTTAAACTTGAACGTGTCGGATCTGATTGATTCCAAAAACTTAATCAATGACCAGTGCGATCATTGCATGGGATCATATTTATAATTTACATGGGTTGACGTCATCAGATATAAACCAACGAAAAAAAAAATAGTATACGTAAGTATTAAGTTGTATGAATGGAATACCTTTACAGTGTACACATTTGTTACAACTGTTATTTGTTCTTATAGAAAACTAAATAGGAATACCACCAGCACACCTAAACAACTCTTTGATACACATGAAATATTTAGTTCATATATGATACCTTTAATATAACTGAACATTTAATACATATCAAATCATCTTATTAATAGACACACACTCATTTGAACAATAGCTCATGAACTTAGTACTTAATATAAGTAGATGACATGTTCCGTTATGAAAACACTACTTGTAATCAGGAGTGTTAAACCAAATTATTTAAATCTATCTGTATTCTAATGATAATAAAAGTTATTGAAATTTAACTTTATATTATGTTTTTTCAGTCTCGTCCAACGTATAAAACGTACAACGTTTTATCTCTGATAAAAGAAAAAAAATCCTTTCAAGAATCAAGAGCCAAAGCTTTTTAAAATAAATTTGTGTAGCTGATGAAACGTACATCAAAGTGTCCATTTATTGATTTTCTGAAAGTCCAACTTTTCACATGTTGTTCAAGTGAAAGTGGACCAAACTCATTTACAATACAAATAAAGTTTTTCAAAACACACGCTCTTTGAATCCATGAAGTAAATCATCCTCCTCATGTTTGTATGATGTTTAAATTTCTTTGCATTTATTATACGGAGAAACTTAATGTTTGTATAAAGTAAAACTTTCTGAACCCTTTAAGTCAATGCACACATCAAGCTTTGCAAAGAAAAAAAAAAATGTTTTGAAAAGCAGCAAGCAAGTGAAAAACAAAAATACTATAGCTTTCCTTGTACTCATTGAACAAGTTTTTCTCTCTCTTCAAGTTGTATGAACCACATTGCTTCTAAAGATGTGGAACCATGTCTATGAAATTAAAGTCTATGATAATGGATATCTACAAAGATTAAACGAGTCTCATGAAGACATTTAAAGACTTTTTTGAAGAAATCTTTCAATCTCTAATCCTTAACCTTCAGTGGGTGATACCATATTTCAAACTTCATTAGCTTATGTCCTTTGTTGCGGAAAGTGCTTTGTTTTTATGCCAAACTTATATGTTCTTACTTTATGTGATCTATCTTTAACTCAAATTTAATTTGGTTATTGAAAGTCTGAAGAGAATCAATGAAACAATGAATACTTTCATAAACAAATTTAGATTAAGATTGCGAAAAGATATAGATAACACTACTCATCTAATCATACTTAAAAGATAATTTTTAACACTATTACTACGTACACTTGCTGTGGTCCAAGGTTTTTCTTTTAAAATTACTTTTTAACCTCTACCAAATCATTGCGAGTTTGTCACTTCTATATATTTTACTTACTTACAAAGATTGAAAAGAAAATGTTCTACACGTTTTCTTAATTTAATATTTCTTTTCTTCGTTAGTCCACTTAGAAAGTAATTTAAGAATAAGTCAAATTCACAAAATCAATTTGGTAAAGCAAAATTACTTTTATATATATATATATATATTAATTTAATCATTAGTTCTAATTGATATGATATTTTTAACATACTTTTTTTTATGCTTAGAACTAAATATTCTAATAATAAGATTAAGAAGAATCTATAACGAGTGATACATATAAAAAAAAAAACTTATTTAGGATAAGTCTTGAACAACTTTAATATTATCTTAAAAGAATAATAGAGATAAACTTAATTTAATTTCACAAAATTGAGTTATAAGATAAGATTTACGTGCATTTAAAATACTTCTTTTTTATTTCACTGAAATACTAAAAAGTATTTATTGATTGAATAGCAGTTAAAATATTGATTAAATAGGCTTTTAATATCATATAAAATTTTCTCAATAGATTGACATAAAACTATAACATAATTTGCAAAAGTATTCTGAAAATTAGACTAAAACTAGTAAAGATATTGTTTAACTGTTTATTGAGAGAATTGTACGAAGACTAATGATGATTAAATTGTTTTTAATATTTTATGGTAATTTAATTAACATGAGATTATCAGACGAAATATCCAAGTAGACTTTTAAATAATATAATAAGACTAAATTAGACGTCCCACTAGAAAAAAAACATATTTAAAAGACAATAATTAATTTATACACATATCCATGTATGAACATTTGTTTATTTGAATAAATAATATGTTCAGTATAATGACAATTATTATATTTCGTTTTAATATAACAAAAAAAATTACAGATTTAGTAAAAAACAATTAATTCGGTTAATTTTATTTGAATTTTGTTAATAATTTAAGTACTTGAACAAGTGTTGTTTTATAAATTTAAAATTTTTACTAGTTTGTTAATTGTATGTTAATTTCAATTTGTTTTAATGAACGTACACAGAACCATTATTAAAAATAAATAAAAAAATATGTTCGATTATATTAATCAGTATCAAACACGATAGTTTTTTTTTTATAATATAAAATATATATATATATATATATATATATATATCAATACTTATCATACTGAATTATTTATTTATTTAATTTATTTTAATTAAAAATTTGAAAATAAGGAACGTTTTGAAAAAGAAAAGATTTTTCTACGGTTTTGCTCTCATTTTATTTCATTATTTAGTCTAATTTATCTAAGTTTTAACTGACTCTACAGTGGAAAAAATTTAGGAATTGATTGTATCATTCGAAATTTTGAATATCAATTCAATCGCCGGGTAATCCATTTTTGGGTCAAACGTTATGTCCTTCTGCTTCACATATGTATTGTTTTTAGTTCCCCAGATATGCAAAAGTATATTAAAAGAGAAAAAGACACAAAATTAAATTAATAGACTTTACGTCAAAATGTAAAATTGATATACTATAATTAATCCATATCTTTGTGTTTCATATTTTGGTATTGTCATGTTAGTTGATATACTTAAGACCCAAATCTTCTTTTAATTATGCTTGTTTGGATAGGTTTCTTTAGGTAAGCATAAAAGATTTGCTCAAAGTTGTGATCTGTACTACTCAATTATGATCATTAGTTCTAATCGTTTTAAATGATTATTGGAGTTGATTAATAACCCACTCTAGCTTCGTGTAGCATAATTTATATATATTCTAACTACCAACTTTAGTTAAATAATATTGTGGTATGGTGAATCAGATAACATATTTTAATATAGTGGAGAAAGCATAATATGCCAATATTTCATGAAATTAATATATTTTATATTCCTCTTATACTATAACGACAATTTGATTCCAAATACTCAATCTATATGTATTTAATATGCTTTTCGATCTTAGGCATTTAAAGTCTAATCCAATATATTTTTTAATAAAAAGCTGGAAATTCTGATGTCAAACTATATATTGTGAATGTGTTTCTCGTATGGATTGATAAATTCCGGTTTTACATGAGAGAATACTCTTATGGATAGGGCGTGATTAATTACACATTAAACTGATATATGTGACAAATTTCACTTTAAATAACGATATGAAATCATAATTTAGAACGTGAATTGAAATTTGTTTATATATAAAGTTATTAACAGTATAAGATTTATAAAAATTATATCAGTATAATTTGATTTCTTTCTCATACAAAAATGTGTATGTATAAAACAAACAAAACACAATAAGAGTTGAATTAAAATTTTAATGGAGTTTTTTTTAATTTTTTAAAAGTTGAGATCATAATATGTTTTTTTTTTTTTAAAAAAAACAAAAACCTATCGTACTCAATCTGATCAAAGAACTAGTTATAAAAAAAAACAATATAATAATTAAAAAAAATTTACAAACACTAAAATCATAATTCAAGGTTAGGGTTAGAACAAAATATACGAGAAAGAGATATAAAAATATTTTTATATTAATTCGTTTAAGAGATAATATGTTTAGTTTTTCTAAAAATAATAAAAGTTTATTATTTAACTTATTTAGAATAAAAACTTGATTTGTTTTATATTCTTAAGAATTTTAGATCATAAACATGAAATTTAAATACGTTCAGTAATTTTAATTCATGATAATTATACAAATATAAAAGTTTAGATACAATACGTTTTCTATTGAACGTGTTCAGCGTAATTTTAATTCATGATAATTATATAAATATGAAAGTTTATATAAAAAAAATACAACAATAAGAACACAGAGAAGAATATAGAACAATATGTCTTCTAAATTTGTTATTGTATATGAGTTTAATCCAAAGAATTAAATAAGTGTGAAAGTTTCCTTTAAAAGAAGAAAATGATAATGATCCTACACATGAGACAAGTTATAGAGTAAAAAAATAAAAAATAAATAAATAAGTTCATTTTCACGAAGTGAAGAAACTTAAGAAAATAATAGATGAGATAAATTTATAGATTAATGGAGGAAGTCATGCTACTTAAAGATGTTTCAAAATAAGTGTTTAATTGAGTTATCACTTAACACTATGAATCAAAATAAGAATTAAACAAAAAATAACTCTCTTCTTCTCAAAAACACTCTAAAAATCTCTAGAATTCAAATTCTCATTTAATTAATATCATCAAAAGCTATTTACAAAAAGAGTAAAGGGTTATTTATAGCCTTATGTGCCACACCAACGAGACCTAAAAGCAAATTCAAATGTCTCTAAAATGAAATGAAAAGCTAACCTAATAGCCTTGTGTATTTGGCTGAGATTTACAATGTAAAGGGAGGGAAAATTCAAATAAAAGAAAATAAAGAAATTCTCTTATGGTCCTAAAATAGAGAGCATACTTTCCATGCTTAGTCAAGTTTTCGTTGTTTTCCTCACATTTGTCTTGTCTTTCTTTTGCCGTTGTTTAAAGTTGATGTATGTGCTTGGCTTAAAATTATAAGAGCTCTCGAATGGGCTTGATGGGTTTCAAGTTATTACTTCTTTGTTTTCTATTCTTTACACTTTGATAAGTACATGAATTGGGAAATCTTGAATATTATTAAATAAATGAATGTTTGTAAAATATAATAATATCTTGGTATGTAAATTTTAATAATTAAGAATTTAATTTTATTGTAAAAATATATGCAATTAGTGATTTATGTAATTGGGTCTATTAAGCCCAAATAAGTTAGTGATTGGAAATACTAGGAAATAAAAAATCAATGAGAAACTTAAAATCCATCAAGCCCATATAAGAGCTCCAAATTCTCTACCAAAACAAGTGCATCTAGGTTAAGCAAAGTCAAAATACAGGTAAAGCACATATGAAGGGATCAAGAAAAGTATGACCAATCATGAGAAACATGTTCTCTAATTTTGGAACGTTAGGAGAATTTATTTTATTTGAATTTTGAAATTTAAATTTTTTAACTTTGTAATTTTTAACCAACTACTCAAGGCCTCAAGGTTAGATTTGCATTTCATTTTAAGAATATTTTAATTTTATCCAGGTTTTGTTTGGGTGACATCTTTAACTATGAATAGCCATTCATTTTCTTTGTAAATAACTTTTGATAATAATGAACAAGAGTTGAAATTCTATAGCATTTTTTAGAGCGCCTTTGAGAAATAAAGAGTTCTCTTTTGCTTGGGTCTTATCATAGTTCATAGGATCAGGTGGCAACTAATTTAAATACTTATCTTAAAGCATCTTCAAGTGGTGTGACTTCCTCTATTGAATCATTCCTTTCTATATTTTATTTTTTCTTCCTTTTAGTTTCCAAATTGAATTGTTGTTTCCTATTTTATGTTTTGTTCATTTTCTCTTTTTATATATATGTTCATGCTCTTCCATTCTTAGAATCAAGCTTTCACACTTGTATAATCCTATGAATTAAACTTGGGTTCAGTGAAAAACTTCTAAGAATTTTTATCTCATCTTGTTCTTTGTGTTCCTATATTTGTCATACTCATAGATGCAAAATTTCAGACATAATTAATCATGTAGATTAAATTTATGTTTAGTAGTGAACTATGTTAGATTCATGTTGTTTGATTTACAATTCTAAAAGAAAAGTAAAGGCAAAAATCAAGTTCTATTTAATCCAACCTAAAACATAGTTAGACACTCTTCAAACCCCTATCTTATTTGAGTTTAATACATCCAATTAAAAAATTACTAGTTGTACTTATTTTTACATGAAAGTAAATTTCTAATTTGAAAAATGTACAATCAAAATACTACTTTATTTTGAAAATATTTATTTATTTAAAATCTATTTAAGATCCTTCATATGTTGTGCTCATCACAAGATAAGTCAAGTTTCATTATCAATTGAAAAAACACGAGTATTATTTGTTGTCATTCACAACTTACAACACAAGTATTTTTTGAAAGAAAATTCATTCATGACTTACAAATCAAATATTCTTTTATTAGCTTCTGTAAGCTAGACTCAAAAATATTTTTTAAACATGTCATTCCTTACTTATACATAAGAAAGATGTTCGCAAAGAAGGGATATGTTTGCTCAACCTAGACTTAACTTTTGACGATGAATACGAAGATTTAACTTACCAAAGATTGGAAGGGAAATATACAAAAAAAGAGAAAAAGGAAAATTGTTTTACCAAGATTGTAGATTAGTTTTTGCTTTTATGTTTACTTCTTTTTTATTTCTTCTTCTTATTATTCTTGTATAACACTAAGGGGCTTTGAAACTAGTCATTGTCTCATAGCTTTTAGGTTCATCTTTTTCGTTTTAGTTTGGTATTTCTATTTCCTTCATTTGATTGGATGAATGTTGGAGGCGCATTAAATGCTTTGCATGAATTAGTGTTATATTAAGTAGTGTTAATCTATGGGACATCTTTTCTGATGGCTAATACTATTTATCTTCCTTTAACATACTTTGCTTCTCTCTTTTTTCAATTATTTTCAATCTTTGTTAGAGAAAAGTCCAACACACATGATTTTGATTAAGTGATAAAAACAACAAAGCATAAAATATTCTCATACTTTGTCTCAGATGCAAGTGTTTGTTCAACAACAAATGTAAATATACAACTGTTTCATTTGTCAGATGATATAACACTATGCCGTCTTATTTTTTTAGACGATATGCACATAACCCTAAGATAACATTGTACTTCACGAATGTGTGTGTGTGTGTGTGTCAATGATCTCTTGGAAAATGAGCTAAAACTATTTTGCTTCACCAACTACTTGGTGCTTACTTTGTTAACTTCAAGAGGAATTTCAGCTAAGTGCAGATCAGTGCTTTACATAATATCAAGTAAGGGCCCTTTGATCAAGACCTAATACGTCTAACTAACTATCAAATGTTGCTTGATGTAGATAAGAGCATTTAATGCATGGATCGAGCACATTTAATGTGAGTTTGAATTTCCTCAATGCATAGAGAATGATTTGCAACGACTCTTTCCTTAACAAAAGCTATCCTTCAAGAAAAAAAAAATAAAAAAGTTCAAAATACAAAAGTGTTAAATCGCTTTCAAAATATTTTTTTACCCTAAAACAACTTTCTAAAAAAAATGTTGTATTCATCTAGCAAGCTAAAAAATTTGTACTTAACCTTGTTAACACATCTCTAATGAGCAACCTTGTGATCTTTGATCTCATTCTAGAAAATTTCTTTATGATATCCTGAAGTGGCTTGTTGTTAAATAATAATTTATTTTAGCAAAAAGTGACCAAATGTTAAAGATTACTTGATGAGTTAGCCAAGAGTGGCTATATTATGAAATAATACTTTGACAGGTTAGTCAAGAGTGACTATGAGTAAGAAGAAAACTATTATATCTTGGAACATTAGTATGCTTAGTGGAACTACAACAATTGTTTAGAAACTAGATGTAGCTTGTGCTATCAGTAGTAGAGAAATATCTTGAGTAATTTCTTCCCCTTCTTATTTTGGACGGTCTAGTGAAATCATTTAAGTCACTTTCCAGTTTAATGATGAGAAGTATTGTTCACGTGTTTACCTCGATAGTATATGCATATTTCACATAAGTTAGTTGTAATGGTATTAATGTATAAATATGACCTTTATATCATTAAAACCTAACATTTGACTTGTACTTTAGTGAGAGTTTGTTGTGAGAGAGAAACTGTGAAGTTTAAATCTCTGAATTTAGTGAATTTTCTTGTGGATATAGATAGAAGTTTGTTTCGTTTACCTTCTATCATTTATATTTGTGAGTTTTTCTATTATCATTCTTTGTTTGTGTGGTAAACGCTATGCAATGAATTTGACTAAGCTAATTCCTTACAAACTAGTGTGGTGTATGAGGATGAGAAATTCACCATTCTAAACAATTTTGAATTGTTGCAGTTGAATATGCATGCTCTTCTTGTTCAATAGGGCCTCGTCGAAGCTTTGGAAGGTGAATCTAAGCTTGATGTATCCATGGCAAAGAAGGACCAAAAAACAATGTTAGACAAGGCTCACAACGTGATTGTTCTGAGCCTCGATGGTAAGATGCTGAGGCAAGTCTAAAAGGAGAAGACTAAAATAGGACTATGGATAAGCTTGAGAGCTTGTACATGAAAAAGTCATTGGTGAACCTCTATATCCGAAGCAACCACTATACTTATATAAGATGAGTAGTGAAAGGAAAATTAGCAAATAACTAGATGAATTCAACAAGTTGATCCTTGATCTGGAAAATATTGATTTATAGATTGATGATGAGGATCAGGCGCTACTATTCTTGTGTTCATTTTCTAAGAACACATTATCATTTATAGGAAACCTTGTTGTATGGAAGGGAGACTCTCTCTCTCTCTAAAAGGTTCAGGCTGCTTTGAGTCCGAAGGAGTTGAACAAGAAGTTTGATGTTAAGTTGTCTGGTGTTAGAAATGGCCTTGTAGCAAGGGATAAACCATATAATAGTGATAACAGAAGAGGTAGAAGGAGATCAAAGTCTAAGACATGAAATGGTGGAAATGCATCGTTTATTGGATGTTACCATTGAAAGAAGGAAGGTCACACTAGAAGATTTTGTCCAAAGAGAAAAAAAGAAGGGTAACACCCTTGATAGACTGTTCAGGTTTGGTAAACCATCTGATGGACCGTCTATGTCTAGTGAAGCAGCTCTGGTAGAATATGACTATGAATTATCAGATATCCTTATAGAGTTGAGCAATACTAATGATTGTGAGTGGATAATAGACTTCAGATGTTCATTTCACATTACATGTAAGTGTCTATGGTTCTAACAATTTACAAAACTTGAAGGAAATTCAGTTCTCCTTGGTGATAACAAGTCTTGTAAGATAATTGGAGTTGGAACCATCAAGTTTCATCTGCATGATGGAATCGAGAGTGTTTAAAGAAGTTCGTGTTAAGGAAAATTCCAAGAAATGAGTTTTAACACCTTTCCAAGAAACGAGTTTTAACTCTCCAAGAAAAACCAATCCTAATATCCCCCTAAGATCAAGACCTCTCAAATAATAAGAAAAACACTATCAAAAGAGAGAACAATGTAAGCTCATAAGGTGTACTTCACTGAGTAAAGAATTTACAATGTTTTGCACACAACCCAACTCACTAGAGGCTCTAAAGTAGCATATACACGAATATCTTTTTCACTCATAAACTTGTATTTGTCTTGGTTTCTTTTCTGTATTTTGTTCTTGTGACTTGTTCTTCATCTTCATGGTCTTTATATAACCTTTAGAGTTTATTTTAACATATTGAAAGAAAAGAGTTAAAACTCTCATCAAATCTTAAGAAAATTTAATCTATTAAAAACTCATTTTAACATATGAAAATGGAAACCTCAAAAGTGCTCATAGTTCTAAATGTTTCTAATAGATTAAAACAATAATCTAATTGATTAACATGCCTTTTGCAATCATTCTAGACATAGATAAGAATATTTTAGTAGATTAAAAACACCCTTCAATTAATTAAAAAATATTTTACCATCAAGAAAAGCTCTAGTTCCTTTTAAAACGTTTCTTAGAAGATCGAAACATGTAACAGAAAATTACAATAGATCATAATCAACACAACACACATCTAAGTCTTTATGATCAATTTCAATCTTCAAAATCTTAAAGTGAGACGTTGGATTCATCAAATATGCCATAGTTCCAACAAAGATGGTAATTCTGATTTTAGTAAGAATTACAAAACTCTAGGTCAAGAAAAGTTTACCTAAGTTTCACGATGATTGCCAAATATTCTTACTATTAAAGAGTGTTATTCTTTCATGATGGAAATAGTAATGTCTCTTGGAATTTAAGCTTTATATTTTGTTTTGAAGACACTGAATTGTTGATGAAGATCGAGAAAATATTCACTTATACAAGATTTCCAACACTCAAGTTAGCAAAAGCTATTGAAAATACCAAGTTGACTGAAAGAATTGAGTGAATACACTATATGACATTATTACGTAGTTGTAGGCTTTTGAGTCCCGACATTAAAGGCTTAAATAATCAAAAGATCTAATTTGTTATTTAATACTTAAATAATATTATCTATTTTTAAGTATGATATTTGTCTAGATAGAATTTAGAATTGTAGGTTGTTATGATATGTTTATCGAATATATCTAAATTATTTGGATACTTGATAGATATATTATTAACTATATACTTGATAAATATATTGTTAATTATATACAGTTATAATCATATATTTAACACAAAGATGGTACAACACTTGTATAAAAATCGAATGAAATAATTTTATTTTATAATAAATAATTGAAGTAGTGTTAAAATAAAAGTAAACATATTTTCTCCTTTCGACTCTCTTTAGTGTTTTTTTTATTAATGATAAAAGGTGGTCTAAATAAGTTGTCTAAGTGGTGTGTGAGATATAAATTCTGCATGGTTTTTGTAGAAAGAATCTTAATGGGAAAACAACGAATGTCCACTAAATTAAGGTCCACCTTACCCGTTGAATTTAGTTACCTTTTTCTAATGACTACATTTTCCCCTCTTTTCCCAAGTTTTTAGCCATGTCACCTTGGTTAGATTCGTTTTCCCCAATCATCGGCTCTTCCCAGTGAAAGGCTTGCATAATGACGTGCCTTCAAAATTTGTCTCTTACGAGACACTTTGTCTCCGCGATGTAAAGAGTGACACGTACTTGCATGTTAGCCTTGTAAAAAAAATGTTCACTTCTCATTCTTCCAATTATGCATTTTCTTTCGTAGATCAATCCTTCAAATCTTTGTATGGTACACTTTTAATCTTTCTTATCCTCATATGGGGTCTATAGCCTTATCGCCTCATCTTTTTCTCAAATGCTTACTAATCTTTGAATTCTAATATTCCCACTAATTACTAGCTTTTTTCACTCCTTATTTTGTTTCTTACTTTTTTCCTTCACAGAAATACCTTGATGGAAACACATTCAAGTTGTACAATATATACCACGGAAACATGTTTTCATTGAGTATTGAGAAAGGTTAAAGAAGATAAAAGGAAAATTTGCTAAATTTTTATATAAGCAATGAAGTGAAAAGAGCAAAAACAAAGGTGAGAATACCAGCCCCAATAATTCTTTAGGGGAAGTACCCTTGCTAGCAATTACTAAATGTATTCTTTCTCATTGTTAAAAGTACCCCTTTTAATAACTATGTCTTTTTTCTCTTCTCACTATTTTCACTTGTTTAAATTTTTGCTCTTTCTATTTCCTCCCCCATACTCCTAACTTATGTTACTTCTTTCTTCAGTGTTAGGTTTGATCATTAGGCCCTTTTTTGGAAACGATTTTTCTTTTGTAAAAGTAATTTTCTCACCTTTAATCAACCAAACTAAACACATTCTATCTCTACTGTTATTAATCAACATAAAACCTCTAGTTTTGTGTTCAATATTTTGTTTGAGTTGTTTGGTTCCATATGCTAGGAGCTGAGAATTTACCATTATGTTTATCTTTTAGTGGAAAACATATACTTTCATTAGGATTTTACATGGAGACTAAACAAATAAAAAATGCAATGTCCATCAAAAGTACATTTAAGACATATTTAAACAATTCATAAACATTTTAAAATAAATAAATAAAACAAAAATTCTGACCTCCACATGCCAATCTACACCATGTAGAAGTTTCTTGGTTCTCCTATGGATTTCATTGAAGTGAACTTCACCATATGCAAAGCCATGCAAAGACAAACAAAGTGTCTACATTGCTTTCCTGGCCTATTTCCTCCTTAGCATGGTCCATGCACTATGACAGAAGGCCCTGCTTTGCCATTGGTACGTAGTTTATTGAAAGGTTACACCAACAAGGTTGAACTTGTCCACTTTAACCACGACATGTTTATGACCACCATTTATACACCAACATATGCATCATGTTGTTTTTGTTTCCGTCTGAGGATGGCACAAATACAGATCTCATTGCCACGTGCATGACTACGCAAGATCATGAAGACCATATTCAACAAAAGTCCCTAAATGTGTATGAAGTTAGTGATTTTGCCTGGCTATTAGCTTCTTATATTGGGTTATCTTATACCCGTTTTATAGTTACTCCTACTAAGCATAATTAATCATTGAAGCACCTAGAAAGATTGCATATATGGTGGTGAATAAAATGGTGCAATGCTTCCCATTGTGGAACTGGAGAGTGCATTTAGTAATTTGTGGGATGTTTTAGCAGTTGTGGAGTAGATTTACAATTGTCTCCCCTAGTATATATATGTTTCAGGGCTTAGTTTTATCTCTTTTAATTTATTTTTTTATCAAGTTAATTGAGCAATTAATCCTTCTAATATGGAGTCACTACACTCGATTAAGATTAGTTATGAAACACAGATATGAATACCATGAAGCAGTTACTTTCCAAAATTTAAGATACTGAAACGTTATGGATGAACTCACTTTATATTTATATGATCATTACAAATGAAAACACACACAATATTGCTACAGCAATTGCAATTCCAAAGTGAACCACAATTTGAAACCTTACTTGGTCAATAAGAAACTTAATAGATCAATCACCATGCCGAGTCAGTAACTCCATTCCTTTTGGATTGTCCCTTGCACATAACCACCATTCTCATCCTCGTGATCGCAGTAGCTAGAGACAAAGAAAAGAGCCAAAATGCTAACACCCTTCTTCTATCAGGTGTAAATAATAGGAGGGATCTTGTCCTTGGTTGTGTCTTCCAGTGACATAACAATCTCAGCACTATTCTACTTCTAGGTGACAAGACACCATTTGAGGTTTATAAGTGTAGCTGGCATAACATTTCACCAAACATGTACATGGAAATTTTATTATTCTCTTGCATACATCTTCATTCTGCACTCATTGACACTTAGCTAATGAGTTGAACTTACGTGGCTATGATTTCCATATTTTAGATGCTGAAAAGGACCCCTTACCCCATTCTATCAGCTAATTCACTGTTCTTTTCCTTCTCTCAGTTTCCATTCACATTGTGTTTTCTGATATAGCCATAAGAATCCGAATTTTGCACTTAAGCTTCCTAATAAAAATTAATTCATTTTACTTTTTTCTTAGAAAGTAAATGTGTACAAAATAAGTCTTGTGAATTCTAGTATGCACCATGTTGTGTTTTCTTTAGTTTATGTAGTCAGTGAAATAAAAATGTATTATCATTGTAGTCTTATGTTTTATTTTCCTTATTTAGAATACACCGAACATGTAACAAAAATTCATTTATTACGTTCCATCGTATTCTACATCTTAACAACTGTAACAACGTTCTTCAAATTACCTGCTATATATTCAAATGCTGACACTGAGAAATATTGCTTATTACCATAATGAGAAAGAAAATATCGTAGCATTTATGGTAAGCTTAAAATTTATCAAAAAAAAATCAGTTATGAATCTAAAGGAATTATATTTGCACAATTTGTTTAAGCATATCCGCAATGAGAAAAAGGCGTGTGTATCTATATCTGGAATGTGCAGTGAAATGATTAGATTGAATACACTGATTATGAAGATTGTCAAAGTACTTGTGATTCTGTCTAACTAACTGCTAAGATGAAGCCAAGCACATGACAACATATTACGTCTGCAGGGGCTAGCTTGCTTTACGCAGTATATGGGACCTCCCTGCGTATATGCATGTTCATCTCTTTTCAAATTTAGTTTTGCCACTTTGTGAAATTGAATAGAGTTCAAACAAATTACCCATGTGAGTTCTTGGTCGCTTATGCTTAATATTTGGGACCACTTTCATGTGCCAACTTGCAGCGATGGCTCACTCCCTTTTCTGTCTTGAGAATCTGAAATTGGCTGCACATAGGGTTTTCTAATTGTCACTTGTGGTCAACAAATTTTGGTTACAACGGTTCTTAACATAACAAATACTAAACTATATATGCTTGTTCTTGTTACATAGCCATTTCCTTGAGCATTTTAGGTGGTTAGAAATGCTAGGTGTGAGAAGATTGCACAGGAATCTAAATGGCATGGCATAAACAAGCTAGGAAAAGGCTTCGTTATAATAATTTATCTGACCATGTTTTGTGTGTATTTGAAGTTCATGTTGTATTATTGTACACCAGTAGCAATGCCTGATAATAGCCAAAACAATCTTTACAACGTTAGTTCAATCTTGACCTTTCAGTTTTAGTAACATGGTTCTCACATAACAATGTTAGTTCTTGTTACATGTCATCTCCATTAGCATTTTTACTTACATGTCAGAATCTGCAAACAATTATCAGTTACAATTATTTACTTTTCCGTGGATGTCAGAATCAGCAAACAATAAAGTACCTACTAAAATGATGTGTAAGAAAAACATTACTAGCTTAGTTGCACATTAAATATTTGATTTCAATCCAAAATTGATTTGGAAAAATTTATTTCAACCCAGAACTGATTTTGAATTGAAACAATTTAGGTACCTTTACGCATTAGATAAAATGTTATGCAAAATTGATTTTGAGTTGAAACAATTTGGGTACTTTTTGCAGTTGATAAAAAATTTCACACCAAGTTTTCCACTTAACTTGCTTCCAAAGTAAAAATATTTAAACACAAATCACATATTTAGTTTCAGATTAAAAATTTGATTAAGGTAGAAGATTAATTTTGAATTGAAACAATTTTAGGTAATTTTTTGTCCCGAATAAAATTCTCGGGGGTAAGAAAGGATGTGCACGCGTGAAATTAAATAGCATTCATTAATGCACAATAAGCCAATTGCGACACGTCAACGATTCTAATATTTGTACGATGACTTTGGTTGAATCAGGTTAAGAGAATACTACAACAACAAAAATCTGTTAAACAGTACTTGGAACAAAAATGGCAGGTTAATATAGAGAATCACTCACTTAGGGAATAGTAAAAATAGCAGAGTGAATCCAGCAAAGAAGCTTCTCATTAGTAATTGAATTTGAATGACAACATAGGAAATGCAAAATTTTTGCACCTTTCAGCACAGGCACTCACAACTCTTAGCATTGGAAGGAGGATTGTGGAAGTAATAAGGAATTGAAGTTCTCTTAGCAGTGACTTACAGGAGATAAACTCATGTCCACTACAACTCAACTTACATTGTGCTATAATTCATAATTGACCATCATCTATATATCATCTATGACAAACACATCTGTAGTGGTATGGGCTATTAATTGGGTCATTTCCCTCTACAGGAACTTGCTCAGCTCTGCATTTATACTTACAACCTCTACACTCATTATACGTACAAGTCGGTGCTGTGGATCCAATCATCAGTCTCCTAGAATTCCTCATTTTCCATGCCTCATTGCCATCCTAAGATTCCACATATTCAATGCATAAATTTAGGTGCAAATGGAAAATCAACCAAGAAATTCAAAATGGTAATCCTTGTTTGGCTCACCTCCAAACTTGGCTCTCTTTGGGGTTGAGAGGATTGAGATAACAATTCTTCTGTTTTAATTCCTGCATCAATAGTGACAAATTTAGGACACACAAAAAGTACATTCTCTAGAAAATACTTTCAATAAAGTTCATCAACATAAAGAAACTAGGCCAGCCCGGATTGCTTGTTACTCTTCAAAGTTGATTATAAAACACCTGGCAACTGAAAAAAGTGATTTTTTTTTTTTAAATCCTGGGAACTCTACATGAAGAAAACTACTAATAGAAGAAGCTCCACAATCGGAAGTGGGGAATTTCAAGTGTAATTGGAAGAACCAGAATGAAAATATAGAGAAGAGGGTAGAAAGCATGGTGAAAAGTAAAAATCAGTTGACAAAGAGAGTCCAGTGAGACTCATAAGAAATGAAAAATTGATGTAGAAGAGTGTGACATGACTGTGACCTTGCGTAAATTTAGCTGCAAGAATTAAGGTGAAGAGAAGCAAGAGTACTTCAGGTAGTTTGGTGTCTCTCATTGTGGCCTTTTGGTGGTGTAATAACTATGAAGGGGATATGAGTGCTGATGGTGAATATATATGAAGGGATAAATGAATGAGTTTGTGGAAAGATAAAGATGGAGGGGAAGGAGAGAGATAACGGTGTTTGTGGTGAATTTAATGACCATAAGAGATAGACTGCCACATTGTGCAGTGAGACAGAGGAGCATGATCAAGAGGTACAGAATGCTACCCACAGTGGCTAACTCATGGTGGAATTCTAGACCCAACTAGAATTACAAGAGTGCCCATATCCTAGTTAACCTGGCCATAGTGAAGAAAGTGATTGGTTTGACCTTATGCCAAGGAAAAAGTGCTGTTTTCCATGCAAAGAATCGTTTGGAATGGCCATGGCAAATGTAAAAACATGTCGACTACCCAACGTGCATCCAGGGTTCTCTGTTTTGGATGTGCCTTCAGATTCCAAAGAAAAGATCTTCAATAAATGTACAAAATCATATGGACGACAATTCTTTCAACCTTCAGAGTGTCATTTAATGTGGTCGATAAGGGTGTGTAGTGTAAGCTGATGTTGTCATGTTTTAAACATTAAAAATCAATGCCCGATTCTCAATAAACCAACACTCATTAAGTTTCTTGAAACGCTAGTATTTTCTTAGGAAATCATGGTTCTGATTTTTGTTGTTGTTACATCTTAATTTTGTGTACTGATTATGAGAAATTTGAAGAAACTTCTAGGTTTTACTATTTACAGTAAAAGAGGTATAAGGAAAAGTACAAGTTGGAGACTCTTAGCTTCAACTGAAATTACAGCCTAAAATGATCCCTTGCACCTATCCGTTTTACAGGACAAAAGTATCTACTCAACTCATTCTCAGTCTCTTTTCACTGTTGACTACAGCTTCTTTTTCTAGAATCTGCATAAAAATTTCCGTGTAAGTGTAAGGAAATATACACAAATTTACCGAACTATCCATCTCTCACAAACGGTAGACGATAAATAAAAAAATCATAAGAATATATAGAAAGTAAATAGGAAAAATAAACAAAAAAAATTATGTAGAGAAATTTATGTACAAACTCGGTTTACAAAATTTATTTCATTAGTGAACTTTCAACACTAAATTGTTTATTATAAAGTTTTATTTATATTACTAAAATTGTTTAACTAACTTTTGAAAAGATGTTAAAATTGTTATAACGCATAATGAAAATATCAATTTAAGTTCAAAGTTAAACTGACGCAGCAAACGAGTTAGAAACTCTACCATCAAATACTCTAATAAGATACAGACAGTTTAGAAATCATTGAAGATAAATTTTTAGTGAGCTCATCTTCTTAATTGTAAATCATTTTGAACATAATTTGTTACTGAGTTAAGTCTTTCCAAGAAGATTGTAAATCATTATCAATTCGAGAAATTTCCAAATGTGTGTTCTAAACAATTCTCTCATTTTCTTGTGGACAGTTATCGTCGTGTTTCTTGACACTCTTGATTAAAATGCTTAACATTGTGTTGTTGGCTTCTTGCACTGAATTTTGGATGAGCAAGAAACCAATGAATCTGAAGTTAAAACAAGATTGCTTTTTCCCTTATTTTTTAATAAAATTATTACTTGATTAAATGAAAATTGTTTAACTTGTATCTCATTGAATTAGGATTTAAGGAAATCTCGAGTCAAATAATACCGATCATGCTATCATTACTGAATGAAACATACTTAAGAGAGATTTAGAATAGTGTCTCCGAAACATACTTATGATATTTGTAAAAGCTTTTTTTTTTTTATTTTAATTAACTACATGAAAAAAAAAAACTTATCTAAAGATGTTCTCTTAAAAAAATTTATAATGAATTTTATGAATAAACAATGTTAGCAACATGTTTATACATGAATATTTAATTAAGTCATTCACTTAAATACGTATACTTAATGAACTTTTAAAAAAAGTTTAAAATCTAATTTGGTTTAAAGAATAGGCTGAAAACTAATCGCTGACCAAATGATAGTAAATGTACATTCTTCCTGCCCCTATATCCAATGTTAAACATTTTAGAAATAGTACCAAATAATGTAAGCATTTTCAAACAAACCTTCAAAAATAACAGAGACAATGACTGTGTTTTATTTTGACAAAAAATTTACAAAATACACAAATTTGGTTAGTTTAGAGTATGTTTATAAGTCATGATATTGATATTATATTAAGATTTTAGTTAACTATCAAGATGTTTGTGATTTTATAAAATTAAGAAGTGAAAATTATAATGACACAATAATAGTAGTAAAAGTTTTAGAATTACAAATTGGTTACAGTACGAGTACCACAAAATGAGAACTATTGGAATTGTTAATAAGTCACAAATGTAACAATGTTGAAACCAAACACTTCATCTTTCATCTGGCCTGTAGTCGTTGAGAACCCATCATGACTACTAGATTTGAACAAATTCTCATGTTTTATGCATAATCCATAATTAAGACAAGAACATCAATATTCACAAGTTGAAATAACACAACTTTCCTAAACGAAAGATACTTATGAAAAATGTTGCCTTGACTATCATTAATGGGTTTTCGGATAACTAAACCATATAAATCTTGATATAAATAAAGATAAAAAAGAGTCTGTTGAATGTGGAGTAGAAAATTAAAGAGAAATAAATATAAGAAACATGACAAGAAAAGAGAAGATATCAAGAGAGAGCAATTAGAGACCGACTCAAAAATAAAAAGAGATATTAAAAAATACTTCAATTCATAAGTCTCTTAGATTATATAATATTTTAAAAGAATCAAGGAATATTTTATAATACAAGAGACTCATAAGAACATAACAAACAAATGAAGATAGATGACAAGGCACATGAAGAGTTTTTAACTACCACATGTCACTTTCAAGTATAGGTGATAATTGTAACTTTTTCATATGTTTTTTCCTTGTTTTTGGACAATATATGTACTTCTTTTAACAATCTTCATGTGCTTCTTTTAATAAGCTTCGTGTATTTCTCTTTAAATCAAGAAACTATCCATGTGACTCTTGTAAATTTAATTAACCACCTATGAGTTAATGTAGATTAGAAGTTAACTAAGTCTTTAACATAAGATTAGTGAAGTGTAATCATTAGGTTACTTAATCTTACCTTTACACTTAGGAATTCTTTTCTTAATAAAATAGCTTGTAATCTTTTAGTAACTCTTAATTCTCTTAATAAGGTGTCTAGTCTTTCTTATAATCTCTTTTGAAGATTGAATAAATTAAGATGAAATGTTCTAAGTGTGAGTAAATATGTATTCATCACTCCTTATATAAATTTTTGAGAAAGGAGCCAACTCGATGCTAAAATTCTTATAACTTAAAAGTGTCTTCAAATAATTCTCATAAGAGGGAAGTAATGGGTTAACACACCTAGGTATAAGTGAGTCCCTTTAAGAAAATTAAGGGATGCCATAATTGAATAAACCAAATGGACCCAACAAAACTCCTACCTGAGTGAATATAAATTGTTAATGGCTTCATGAAATGAAAAATACACGAGTTAATAATAGTTTGGCTAAACAAAGTTAAGGAGTACCTTTGGGAAGAATAGAATCCAAATTGAAGATATTATGGGAAATTTGAATGAATTGAGAACAAAAAAAAAAAAAACTAAGGGAACAACCAATAAACTAAAAAAATGTAATGCTTAGCTAAATATGGTTTTAAATAAATAAATTCCTTAACATTATCAGTTTGAATACTTTAAATTTGAAAACCTATTTGTTTTTCATAATACAATTTAAAGGATTTAAAAATTGTTTGAACATATGATTTGGTATGCAAAAGATAAAACCATATGTATTTAGAATATTCGTCAATAAAAGAAATGTAGTAATACGCACCATTAGAAGATGGGACAGGAGAAGACCCCCAAAGGTTGAGAATAACTAGTAGCAGAATCTTGAAATGGTAACTTATGAGATTTTGCCACAACACAAGGTTCACAAAAACTTTATTTATTTGTATATAGAACATTATATTAGTTCATGATATGATGAATAACTCTCTAATTAGCATGGCCGAAACGATTGTGTCATATATTGTAAGTTGAAAATTGTGAAGCAAGATTTGTATTATAAATAGAAATGGTAGAGTCATGAAGAAGATTTGGAAAAACATATAACTCATTTTTAAGTTTTCCTTGAAGTATGATATTCTTTGTTACCTGATTTTTAACACAACAATGATCAGATTAAAATTAAAAAAAAAAAAAAAGACTTGAATATCTTTAGCAAACTATGAAACACTAAGTAAATTCTTTGTAATAACAAGAACATGTAATAGATTTTTCAAAATTAATTTAACAAAAGAAGAAGGAACAACATAATTAGCTTAACTATCATTTTGAATATGGAAACCTAAGCCATGACTGGTTGTTATATTATCTAATCATGTGTACATGGATTGACAAATTGGTAATGTCAAGAGTGAGATGGTGTGAAGTCCCATTGTCACAGTACCACAAAGGATCATGAAGAGTTGAGAGTGTACCAAGAATTGAAGGCTCATCATCATAAGGGGCTGAAGAAATAAGATGCCTTGAGTTAACATTAATAGATGATAAAGAAGGTTGATCATACATGCACCAATAATTAGATGCTATGTGACCATTCTTGTCACAAATCTGACATTAAACAAAGTGTTTCAGGTATTGCTGTTCTAAGACATTTTGAAAGGAAGACGTGAAGGAATGAAACAAGTGTTTTTAAAGGAAAAAGAATTACATGGTTGACTACGACTAGGTTTAGTCGAAGAAAAGATGAACAAGGACGATGCAAGAAGGTGGAAGAAGGTCCAGTGGCAACATTAACTTGAATAAGATTATCTACAAAAGATATGTTCTTCTCAAGATGTTCCTCTTACGCTGATAGAAGAGCCTCAATCACCTCCTTTATGTATGGATCAAATATGGAGATAACAGAGGTTATGAAGGAGTTGTATTCATCATACAAGTCATCAAGAATGACTTTAATGTAGTCGTTGGCAGTAATTGGTTATCCAACAACAACCAATCTTCTCGATATAAAGAAGAAAGGCATTAATTATTGATCATGCTTCGGTGTGCAAAGTTACAATTTGAGTTTCTGCACATGAGCCATAGTTGCATAGTAGGTTTGCAACTTCATCCAACTCTCCAAGGCAAAGTTAAGGCTAACCGTTTTTTAAGGATTGGAGTTGACATTGACGTAAGAAGCCACATGACTATTAGTTGATCCTATTGTTTGTAATAAAAAAACATAGAATTGATGTTGCTGGATTGAACATCTTTAGGAGTTTTAAATTTGTCAAGCACAACAAAATCGTCCAAGAACTTTTGCAATTTTAATCCAGGTAAGGTTACAAGAACTTGCTACTTCTAGATTAAAAGATTATCATTGGCAAGTTTTAGGACGATGGTTTTGTTAAACATATAAGAAAGAAAAGAAGCTGTAGGAGAAAAATAATTCGTATTGAACAACGAAGTTGTAGAAGTCATTGTGGCTCTAAATACCCTATAAGAAATATTAAAGAAAGAAAGAGAAAAGAATAAAAAAAGTAGATAAAGGAATGAATAAATTACAAAGATGATCTTGTACATAGAACATGCAGTGCAATATATATACTAAGAACACACATATACAAAACCTATATATTTAATACTAGTTATTAGTCATCTTGGAAGTTAATTAGACAATTTTAACTATATAAATAGAACCTTGTAATGAAAATTTATTTTTAAATTACTGTTGAGAATTCACAGGTGAAATAGTAATTTCAAAATTATTCTTAGTGAATCTTTTACCATGTACGTATATGAGGTTTTAGTTAAACCACATAAATTTTTATATGTAATTTTTTGTTTACCATTTATCAGTTCTTGCGAGTTTCTTTATTATTATTTAGTGTTTGTATGTGATAGACGGTTGAGGAAGTTTGTGACTATTTTCGTACATCTCAGTTACTTTAATTTAATTTAATTTAATTCGTTGCAATATTTATTTGAAATTCAAAAAATTGCTATTACATTATTGCTTTATAGATGAAAGTCAAAAAATTAACATTACATTATTGCTTTAAAATAATAATTATATTATACTAATTTTTCAATTGTTATTTTATGAAACCAATTTCATTGTATCGTTATCAGGAAAAGGAAAACATGGATAGTAATGTTGATATATATTAAAATATATATATATATATATATATATATATATATATATATAAATATATTATATTACATTATTTAAATTTATATATGTATCATTTTAAGATATTATCTTTATGAATATATTTCATTTTTATATATAACATATAACATATATATATATATATATTAATAAAAATACATATTGTTACATTTTATAATTATTAAATATTTTGGTAAAATACTAGTAACAACAGATGTGTATATCCGCACTTAAATAATACAATTTAGAAAAATATAATTTTAAAAGAATGATTAATTTTGTTTTAAAGATATAT
>Ga0099824_1002881_pt1 | contig 25168 bp, 9 predicted proteins | sample SiratrowhiteBW_FD_76837 | JGI IMG/M metagenome (GOLD analysis project Ga0099824, IMG submission 76837) | Root nodule microbial communities of legume samples collected from California, USA - Siratro white BW | ecosystem: Host-associated > Plants > Roots > Nodule | place: USA: California...
AAAAAAAAAAAAAAAAGGAGATCAATAAAAACACCTCCAACACATCAACCCAAAAAAAACAAAAAAAAAAAAAAAAAAAAAAAAAAAAAAAAAAAAAAAAAAAAAAAAAAAAAGACAAGTAAAGCTGGTGAGAGGCTTCCCCACCAAATGGAACTATCAGATTTGCAAAACAACAAGCAGAGCCGCAGCAACACAAACAACAGCAACACAAAAACAAACACAGTAGGAGTGGTAGGAGGAGGAGGAGGAGTTGGTGGTGGTGGTGCTAGTGCTGCTACTCACCCTCGTCCACATCCCCACCATCTTCCCGTTCCTTTCGATGCCAGGCCAAACACTACTTCATCCCCCTTCATCTCCTCCTCCACCTCTTCTTCTTCCAATTCTTCCTCCTCCATCGACGCCTCCCTAGCCATCGCCACCAGATCTGATGATTCCGCCAACAAGACCCAACAACTCTCCACCACCGTCGCCGCCGCCTCCCCCGCCGCCACCAACCCTCCCAAGCGATCCACCAAGGACAGGCACACCAAAGTCGACGGCCGCGGCCGCAGAATTCGAATGCCCGCCACCTGCGCCGCTAGGGTTTTCCAATTGACCAGAGAATTGGGCCACAAGTCCGATGGCGAGACCATCGAGTGGCTCCTCCAGCAGGCCGAGCCCGCCATCATCGCCGCCACCGGAACCGGCACCATCCCCGCTAATTTCTCCACCCTCAACGTCTCCTTCCGCAGCAGCGGCTCCACGCTCTCGGCTCCGCCGTCCAAGTCGGCCCCGCACACCTTCCACGGCGCGCTCGCCCTCGCTCACCACCCCTACGAGGAAGCCTTTCAGCACACCGCTTTACTTGGCTTCCACCCTCACGCTCATGCTCACCAGCAGCACCAACAGCACCAACAGCAACAGCTTCTTTCCGCCGATCAAATCGCCGAAGCGCTTCCCAGCGGTGGCGGCGACTCCGGAGACAGCTATCTCAGGAAACGCTACCGAGAAGATCTGTTCAAAGACGATAACATTAACACGCAGTCTCAGAACGAGAGCGGGGACGGTTCTTCGCCTAGAACTCCGAACCTACAGCTACCGAAGCAGCAGGCCCAGCAGCAAACCGAAGCTGGTTCTGGGCTTCTCAGGCCCACGAATTTGCTACCCGCGACAGCGATGTGGGCCGTGGCGCCCGCTCCCGCAAGTGGGCCTCCGGGCAGCACAATTTGGATGCTTCCAGTAACCGCAGCTTCTTCTGCTTCTGCTGCAGCAGTGGCCGCCGCTTCAGCTTCAGCTTCTTCTGGTGGTGGTGGATCCTCTGCGAGTTCGGAGAGTCAGATGTGGCCTTTTCCTCAGAGTGGTTTCATGCCAAGGTTCAATCTTCCGAGTGCCCTTGAATTCCAAGGCGCACGTGGGGGTTCTCTGCAACTGGGGTCAATGTTAATGCCGCAGCAACCTTCACAGCATCTGGGTCTCGCCATGTCCGACTCCAACTTGGGCATGTTGGCTGCACTTAATGCTTACACCAGACCTGCTTTCAATATTAATTCCGACAATCATCATGCTCATCCCCATCACCATCATCACCATCATCATCCCTTGGAGCATCAGCATCAACATCAACATCAACCTCAACCTAGTGAGAGTGGAGAAGATGCTCCTAATAGCTCCCAATGAACTCTCAAATTGGTTAGTTGGTTTCGTTTTCATCTGTAGATTCTGTGCTGTAAATATGTCAAAATTTCTCTATATATCCCTCCATTTAACTTGTATTTTTAAGTTGTAATTTGAGGAGGAGGAGCTGCAGTTTGATTATTGGATTTTTTTTTCCCTTTTTTTTTTCTTCTTCTTGCAGATTGGAAGTTGAGTTGAATGAATTTGTGATAAGTGAGTGCTTTTGAAAATTCCATGGATGCATGCTAGCTCATGCTCATCACAGTTGAGTAGATAATTAGATTCTGTTCTGATTATGCTTTTTTATTTATTATTTACATTTTTTTGTACTTCTTCTCTTTGGAGATCTTGGTATGTTTGGTTTTGGTCCAAAGGGACTTAGGAGACAGAGAGAGTTTGTATAGGAGGAAATTTGTCTTGCTATTTTTATTTACTTTATTTGCTTCTTCTCTTTTCTTTCTATGTATGACAGCATGAAAAAAAAATTAAAACAAAGGAATTTAAAGGGAAGGATTTGCTTGCCTTCGTTCCATGCTCTTCATATATGTTATGTTCGTTTTCTTTTATAGTTCAAATATTTTCTACTCATAAAATGGCATATACTGTATTAAACCCGCTGCTAATTTTTTTCCTTCTAGTGTTATTATTAACTTACATTTCCCTTTTAATTTGTTTGCTTGTGTGGAGTTATTAAATGAATTAATTTGAAGATTTTGTGTTCCTCTTCCAGCAGGAAAGTGTATAAATAAAGGAAAAGAAGTTATTTTTAGTAAAATTGTAAACAGAAAAGGAAAAAATAATTAGAATGGCAGGAGACACTAAGCAAAATAGGATTGTGAGGAAAGAAAGGAGTGTGAGCCCAAAATACATAAATAGTAATTCTTGGTAGCTTCAGTGTACAAATCTCAGTTACTCACTTATGTGTGCCTTTGAAGATAAACTTGAGGAGATGTCAGAAGCTGGAAGGCATTAATTTCCACCACTCTTATTCTCAAACTATCAAAATTTTTTCTAGGAATTTTAAAATTAAAATTAATCCTCACGACATATTTTTGGTGAAGAAAACAGAACGTGATGTCAGAAATTGAAAAACAACAAAAAAATACTGAAGGAGGAGCGTGTGAAGTATTAGTTTAGTATACCTATCATATTCGTTGATTGTGTATACGTTTAGGAAGTGATAGCTTGGTTTGACATTGATGATATTTAAACAAATGGTGATGTAAAGATGATGATGAAAAAGGTGGTGGTAAGGCTAGGTATATGTAGAATGGTGAATAGGAAAGTTGAAGATTGAATAATAGAGATGGGGAAAAGACAAAAGGAAGAGAAAGAGAAATGAAGAAGGCAGGACGGCAAGGAAAATGACTTTGGTGTTGACTTTAACAGTCAATTTCAGATTACTTACTACCCTCTGTTCATTGCCCAATCATTCTCTCTTTCTTATTTTTCCGTTTTCATCACCTCACACTTTTAACCATTTACCCTTATTTCCCATACATACACAACACTCACCCTTTGGATTCCCACTTTCTTATTTCTATACCTCCCTTCCAATTCTCATTCTATTTTCAATTCCACAACTTAATAATGTTATAAAATATAATACTAGATTAATAACTAGGGATCAAATTTTGGTAAATCAAAGGTATAAATAACTTATTTATGTTTTTGGAAGTACATCATAGGTTTCTGAATTGTGTAACATTCAAATCTTCCAATGTTTTAGGACAGCCCAAATAAAATGAAATGGTGGTATATATATACGCATCAACAACTAAAATACGAAAGCAAGATCTTTTAGTCATTTGCTAACGTGTGGATATGGCATATTATGACTGTGATTCAGCCATAGGATACCCATACCTTTCTACTTTGTTAGCAGACAAAACTAAACTTTCGCTCACTTTACAATAAAATTTACCTTTTTTTCTCACCTTGGCATTGTTTTTTGATATTGCCTTTGTTTGTACCAAACCGCAAATCCCGCTTTGAAAAACTATGAAATTGGGTATAATATATTATAGTGTTTTAGTAGGACTATTATTGATAATGAAAAGCACAAGTTTTGACCTCAGGATTAAAATAATTATTTGGATATTGGAAGACGTGATTTGGGGTTTTTACTTTATGTGTTTAAGGAAAGGACATGGGGAATGATGAGAGAGAGAAGATTGAATGAAGAAAGGAACGGCTAGGATGGATTGTAGCTAGCAATCACATCCATCCATCCATGAAGTTGTATTAAGTATCGCGTGGGGACCACCTCACCGAATATGTGAATAGCGATCACAAAATAATAATGCAATGAAAATAAAGTACCACGCGCTTCACGTGCTCCAATCATATGCCTCCCAAGTGCGGGTTTGGTTTGGACCAAAGCAAGTGTGATTCGGCAACAGTGCCGCGCGTGGTCGTCAAATTTATCGGACAATGATTCTCTTCTTCCCACTCTTCCACTGCTTTTATGTTTTTTTTTGTTAAACTCTTTCCCACCTCATAGCATAACATAACATGTGAAATAAAAGAATACAAATTATTTCAAAAACAATTTTAATATAAAGACCAAATATGTCAGTAACAATTTTTTATTTAATGAAATTTATTAAAATACAAATTCTTGTTAACTTCCTTTTATTTAATAATTCAACAAATGTGAAAAGGTATGTCAGGGGAGGCTTTAACACTTATTTCTCTATTAACTAATCTCTTCTGTTATTGTTGGGTTTCATAGAACATACCATCATTAACCTCTCTAAAAACAAAGATAAAAAAAGAGAAAAGAAACTGATATAATAAGTGAAGTTGTGATTTTCTTTCAACCAATCCTCTCAATAAATAAAAGAAAATATTAAACATTTTTTAAATTTGTGTTTTCTAAACATACATAATAACTATAAAAGGTAATGTTTTATTTTAAGTTATTTTAAGTTTTCACATTCAGTCAAGATTGAGTACACAATCTCAGTTAGACAGGTTCTTAAAATGTGATTTGTTCGTGAATAATTCTTTAAGTTTTATATTTAAAACTTTAATATTAATTTAAACTAAAATAGGAAAAATGAATGGCCATTTAATAAAACCAAAAATAGATAAAAGTCATTTATTAAAACATAAAAAATGGTAGATGTTGATTTAAAAAACAGGAGAAGGTGGAGGCTTATTCTGTTAAAAATAGAAGGGACTTGTATGTATCTCAAAAATAAAGAAGAAGCTGATCTAATTTGTTATTATCCCAATTGAGAGCACCTAAAAGATGATTAAGTTCATATCTGCAAATAAAATCTATTAATCAGATATTTAAATGAATACCTCAAGTGACTTATGTGTATTATTTCTCATACCCCCTACTCACTCATTTCAATTTATCTAAGTATTTTTATTCATACATTTTATATTTTAGATAATTTAAATATTTTATTTGTTCACTCAAACCCTAGCATTAGATCAATCACTGCTTGAAAGATATATGCACACTTCAAATTTGAATGACCATTTCACTTTAAATACAGCATGATTCTATCAAATTGTTAGGAAGGAGTAGACTCCTACAATACAAACCGACCCAAATTGAGGCCCACTTTGGTGATTTTTGATCTGCCAGTGGCTAGTGGCTTAACTCTGCGTCCGAATTCTGAAGTCACGTGTACAACCTATCGCATCAGTTGTAACATAAAAATTGTCCTACAGCATTAAACAGGAGACAGATATAGCAAACGAATCAAATTGAACAACTCTTAGCAAAGGTGAACGGTGGTAGGGAGTTGCACATATTGAATAACTATTTGCACAGTAAAGTATAAAATAAATACAGCCTTTGATGACAAAAATCAGTTTGTGTTCTCACTTGTCATTAGCAATGCCAGAATAACTGACCACGACAACCTTATTGTTCTTTTCTGTCTTGCATCTGGTCCCCTTTTTCCAAGGGTAAAAGAGATAACATCCACAACCTATATAAATACAAATCAGTTTAGCTAAAATGATAATACATCATGCAAGCACACCGGTCATTAACTCGTTACCAGAATTTTGGATTATTAAATAGTGAGTCATTGATTTCATAATGTACCTCATACTAATAGAAAAAAAGACAACATGAATAAAAGACAGTTATCACCATTCCAACACCCTTAACAGCTCCTTAACTCCCAATTTCACCAGCAAAACAGAAAGAGATAGTACAAGGTAAATTTTTACTCCCCAAGTTTAGCTCTTAAATGACAAATGAGGTCAACTAGTTACCAAACTTGATCATCCGCTAGAATCGTTTAGAACCATAACAATATAACCTCAGACGATTCCTTTTCCATGGGAAGAGTTTGATATCTTATCGTAGCCAAATAATAACCACAATTTTAATAAAGTTCCAAACAATTCGACTAGCAGCATTTTCCATCTATAACACATTGTGAAGATTTCTATCAAAAAATAATATTAACTTTTGACATATATCTTCAACTTGAAAAATCCATGTATTTAGAGGCAGCAACCAAGAAGAGGAGAAGGAAATCTATGGGTACTAACAAGAATTTGGCAAAGTCAATTTGGTCAAATTAACACAGAAAAATGCAATTTTCATCATCATTGAAAGAACTGGCACTTACCAGAGCAAGTGGTGTCCTAAATTATCATATAAAATAATTAGGCAATATTCACCATTGTACCAACACGTGAGAGTACCCTTTTGGGTCTACTTGCCTAGTAGCTAAGTTTAGTAACGCAATGTATAGAGCAAAGGGATAAGCAATGAAGAGCTTACGAGACTTTGTCTGCAACATAAAATATTGGAAGTCTTTCCACTCCAGCAGCTCTCCACTTGTGTTTTTCGAAGGATATTTCTTGTTCACACTCTGACCCAGTTGCAGTTAGAACAAACTGAAATATACAATGTATGTTTCTAGTTCACTACATAGTTTATTCATGATATTTTAGTTTTGAATATCAAAAGGAAATGCAAAATACATAAAAAAGTGCAGGAGAAAAGAACGAACTAGAAGGGAATAAACAACATAGTTACCATACCAGTGGGAAAAGTATAGCCATAATCCCATAACTAACAAGGGGAGAAAAAAAGAATATGGCCAAAACACATGGGCTCCCTGCAGGGACATAAGTTACATATTAACTCAAACATCATGCGAATCATAAGATAAAGTACTGGACTATATATAATACAAAAAAATTGTTCCAATGTAGTTCATCATTCTTCAAGATGATAGAATTAAGAATGAATTTTAAACTTCAACAGCTAAGGAGATAATTTCAATATGAATTATATGGATTCTGCTTACTAACTTCCCACACCACATTGTTGAAATTCTCCAAATCTCATCCATATTCCCTTAATCATCATCCTTCCACCACCAACCTATAACTTTGTCACTTACACGTGTTAAAGAAACTGATTATGATTTATCTTTTACTAGAAAACACACAAAAAAGGAACTGTTCTTCCTCGTAAGGTTAGTATTATAAGCTGTTTTTTATCTCATAAAACCAATAAAACAATAAAAGGAAATCCTCATGATCTAACATATGAAATTCTCTAGCTAAGAAGATTTGTTAAATTCTCACGATTAGCGCTAGTTGATTTCAAGTACACTTACCAAAACCAGCAAAAAATGGCCAGTAAGACTCAAAGTAGTCCAGCCTTCTGTCAAGAGCCACTTCATTGAAGTTCCATTTGTACCTAATAAAAAAGCATATTTAATGAGCATACATTCAATTTAAACACATCAAGCAATAGATGAGATTAAGGACCACATACTCGAAGCAGTAATATGCATACATCCAGGAAAGGAGTAAAAAATTAATCAGCTTGCCTATGTATGGTATGAATCCTGTTGCATAGACCTGCAATTAGCATCAGAAATAGCATATATAAGGATAAAATGGACAATCGATTTTACTGCATATCAGGGCATGTATACATTATCCTATACGTAAGGAAACTGAAATTGTAATGATTTCTGTACCTCAAGGAAAAAAACACTCAAAAGGAGTATCGAGTACACCTGCTGTCCTATTCCAATCATGACCCTGAATTAAGTAAACACAGTAGCTGAACCTTTTACATTATTTACCCCTTAAAAAACAGATATCAAATAGAAAATAAGAAAAAATATTGCTCTATGAAGTGACTGTTAATTAGAACTTTACCCTCCCAAACCAGACGGTCCTTTTACTTGATGAGCATTTTGTACAGTTGGTGAGTTGCTTTGGCTTGAGCCTTTCTCTACAGTAAGCTTAGATCTTCCCATTGCAGCATACCCAAACTTGGCAATGTCATTGTACCTAAAAACATTCTGTTAGCAATTTTGATAGGAATAAATCCCATCTTTCGTAGAGAGACTGATATATTCAGCAAGAAACAGGAAAAAAACAAACATAAAAGCAAGAGCAAGAGCTTCCAACTGTGGGAAAAGCTCCTAGCCTTTTCCTTTCCTCTTAGTAACCAACTAAGTTGTTAAACACCACAGTTTGTCTTCTGCGTATGGATGACGGGACATACTCGTCTTAAAAACAGTCCCTTGTAGGCGAATTATCTCCTAACAGACATTGCTAAGGAGCAAAAGCTCCCTCTCATTCACAATTGCACTTGGAAAATCATGTAATCGTACCACTTCAACAGATTTCTCAGCAAGAACCATAACGGTGAAAGGGAATTTAATGAGAAAATGGGCATATTTAGAAAAGCTGGACAACAACCATAATTAATTTGTACCCTTCAGGATTTGGCTGGCCAGTAATAAAAAACACGGAAGCCTCTTATATCAAGGAAAAAATTTCCAGTCCTCCCATAGAACAGAGTTTAGTCCTTCCACTCATAATAGCAGCTTCAAATATAATATTTTCCACATATTTTCTTTTTCTGAAACTAAATAAGAGGCGGGAGGGGGGTAGCAATCGCACATATCAAATGCTTACATAAGGACTGCAAAAATTTTCCTCCTCTAGACATCCAATCTAATGGATTTACACTCTAGGAAGTCCACTATTTGATGCAGTTAACTTGGATCCAATACACGCAATAGTGACCCAAAAACTTTGCTGTTTGGATCTAGGAACCTCCATTATGTTAGTCATGCATTCCCAAAATTTGAAAGGTGAAATCAATGAATGTTGCAGATGTTGTAAACCCTCTTACATTTCATCATGCATTTCTACAAGGAACTTGTTCATGTTCGTGACTAGTAAGCACGAAACCAGCTTATATGTATTTACACACACACACACACACACACACACATATATATATCTTAGAAAATATGATCAAAATCACACAAAATAATTAAAATCAAATATGACAATAAGATGTATATATTCATATGATAATAAGTCTCAAAAAAATTACTAAGAGACATCTTATTCAATAAGAAAAATGCAAGAGAATTTGAGAATTCATTATGGTAAAGAAAAATCCAAAAAGAAAATATTAAATTTCTAAACCAGCACGGGAAAGAAGCAATACTGGTTCGACTATGGACAATGACTAGTTTGACAGACAGTCACTTGCAAAGGGGTAAACATGAAAAAGGGTGGTAAACCACACGAAATGAGCAATGTCTGATTCACGTGTCCATTTTCACATGTCCAGCAGGTGGGCCATTTCAGGGACACGAAAATGGCATCTCAGAAATGTGTCTATGCATCTTAGGTTCCTGATGCTACTCGTCAGGGAACTCATTTTGTCTGAACGATCATTCAACCAAACTATCAGTTCCTTCAATTTCAAGTCACAATTTTGCAACAATGTCTATTGATTGGAGAGTGGATTCAATAGCCACCACATAAGCATCAATCAAATCAATGGCACCAATTCTACGGATAGTCATGCAAGTGATTTACATGTTACCACAAACCTAGGTAGAAAACTCAAAAACAACCTCATCCCTTCTACATGATCACTCTTCCATATAACAACTTCATAAACTATAATTTCCAACAAGAATTCCAGCCGAGCACTAATTTTGGATAGAAAAAGCAATTTATAGTATTTATTTGGGAGGATTGTATATATGGATATAGAATGGTATTGCAAGGCTATAATATTTCAACTTTTCGATGTTGTTTTCATCTTTGGAGAATATCTAGTCCGTTTAGAAGCACTTTGTTTATTTTACCTGGTTGATGAAATACCATCACATAGAAGACACACAAATATGAAAAAACTTGACAACGAACATAAACAACAAAAACAGTCCAACATAGACGCAAGACAGATGATTAAAAAGAAACAATTACCAAATTGTGCTAAGAACTATGCTGAACACGTACAATGGGTAAAACCAGAGCACCTGCAGGGAACAAAAAGAATGACCATCACAACAGATTAAATGGAAAAACAAATTCAATTGCAGAGTTTTTTCTTGTGCAAACTAGATACATAAAAATATCTAAAATGCATTGCATCAAAAGAAAATGAAAAAAAATCCTCTCACGAATTATGCAACTAGCATTGAAATTTCATATGTCCGTTAGACCTTCCATGCTTTTCTCATCAATAGATTCTTCAAATATTAGTTCAGCAATTATACAAACATTCAAGGCAAGGCTTGTCAAAGTTACATTAGTCCAGGATAATCAATAGATTCTTCAAATAATATAAATACTGAAAATTCATACTTGTTATAATGGAAAACAAAATCAACTTGGAGAGAAACACAAAAAGTACTTTGTATGGTTAATGTGCACTTAAAAAAGAGTATATTTCATACTTACGTAACAGAGCTGAATGAGTGCAAGACGTAAGAAAGAATAAAATTTCAAAGTGCCACCTAAGTCACACAGTTCATGAGAAACAAACTGTGAGCATTGACCAGGTAATATCCACCACAATGCAGGGATCACAACCGAATTTAGGACGAATATACTGCACAAAAATTTAAAGATTTTCAAATTATTATACATGTAGAATTCAGATTCGTGACTTGTGCAGGACAATCCAAACATGACAAAAAGATGCAGGTATCAACCCATAACTGTCAATCACATTTATGTCAAAGTATACATAATCCAATTCTTTGCAGCAAATTCTTATTCAATGTGTTCAAATAAATTGAAGCTAGTTCAGTTATTTCATAAGTACTTTTAAGATACAAACAGATCTCCTCTTGCAGACCTTGGCCCCTCCAAAACCCACTCATCCAAGCACAAACAGCTAGCTTACCTAAAACTCAAATTGAGACTTATATTCCGGGAAATTGGAGAAAAAGATTGATTTTGTTGAAGTGCTGATATGAAAAGGATTATATATCAAGTATTTCAGTTCTCAAAATTCGCTGTGCCCAATTAATGCCTATTAGTAATTATCATAAATAACATATGAACAGACAGATTGGAACGATAAACTCTAACTATATAATCCTAAAAGTCTGAAAGCACCATGAACTCCATTAACAGTTGAGAAGTGAATGAAAAACAGAGATTTTTAATTTTTCACACTGAAGACTGAATCAAAAGGAGCAAAACGGTACTCACACCACCAGTATCAAGACCATAAATGTTTGACAACCATTTCCAAAACAGGTCGGGAAAGGAAACTAAAAACTAAAAACTATAGTAAATAGTTAAGTCCATCCCTCAAAAATCTCCTCTTTCTCCCTTCCTTATGAAGAACCAGGTAAGAACAACCCTCCTCTGTTATTTCCCTGTGCCCCAACAACCCAATATAGTAAATTGATCACACTCACAACCCAATTTGACTTCTCAGTGCAGAGTTATGGTAATTTAGAGTATTGGGTGTTGATTTTTTGTTAAAATGGATAAAATGGTGTGTGGAAAAGAGAAAATTGGATGTGATTGAAGGGAAAGAAAATACCTTCCTAAGAAAATGAAACCATTTAAGAGGAAACACTGGCCAGTTCGCATCAAAAGGTTGTTGGACCTCATACAGAGAAGAACAACGCGATGAAGGCAACAAGCTTCTCCTAAGCCTTCAAACCAGAGAGAAGCAGCCATCTTCACTTTGTCTCTCACTTCCATTCTCTGTTTCTCCAAACAAACCAAACAAAGTAATCGCAACGCTCTTCGCAGCCCTTTTACTTCATCACGCACGCACCTTTCCTACTATGTTTTTTTTTTTTTTTCTTCCGTTGAAATATTTTTTCTACTTTTATTATATTAGATTTTACAATAACTTTATTTTATAATTACTATCGGAATTTGTTTCAACTTACCATCTTATAATTCCATATCACATTTTTAAAATATTATATTCGGAATACTATATTTAGGCATATTTTAAATGATATTTTATCAATTTTTTTACACTTTTTAAATTTTTAAAATGATTAAAATAAGAAAAAGTTGTAATGGACTTAGGAAATAATTTTTTATATTATCATACGAGTATACTTTTTCACCTTCGGAATAACAATAATTTTCCTAAAAGTAACAATATTCAGAAATATCTTCTTATAACTGCTTAACAAACATACGATTTTGAATTTATAATGGATATTTTTGCTTATGTAGATAGAAAATTTTGAAACGAACATTTCTTACGTTTTATATACTTATAATGACTATTAAGGTAGAATATAATATTTCTATTATAGATCAATTTTTAAAAACACGTTAATTTAATTTTAAAATAAAGATAGAAAATAATAAAGAAAGATTAAAAAGATCAAATATAAAATAAAGATTAAAACTGTCATTATAGTTTGTAATGTAAAAAATAAAAGCTATTAATTCACATAAGCTAAGATGATAGTAATATTAAAAATTTCGATTTGACTCCTAAAATGATAAAAATACAATTTAGAGGATAAGGTTCAATAACATAAGCTATGGATTATAAGCGGTTTAAAATCAGAATAAAATTTACATTTGATAAATAAATCTTATCATAATTTTAAACAATTGATGTGTAATCGCCATCCACTTTTTCCTCTTAAATGCATCCCCTCTCAAATCTTAAAAATTCTAATTTAAATAGTAAACAATGAAAGCATTACTCTACATGTTGATTATTTTAATGTATAATAATATAAATTATATTAGATTTTTTTTTATAAACTTGTAAGTATATGATTAGATTGTGAACAGGTGCCTCTCAACGAAATAATTAATTTTAATTAAATTATTTTCTATTTTTTTCTTCAATTTATCTATAATAATTAATAAAGATAATATACATATATACAAATTTTTTAAAATTACTGTTTTCTTTTTCTCTCTCAAAGATTCACTATCTATCTACCAAACTTCTTTCATTTAAACTTTAATTTAAAAATAAAAAAAATCAATATTTTAACTTAATAAAAGTCTAAAAACTAACATTAAAATATAATAAATAACATCACAAAAGTTAATCACGGTTCTTTACAAAATTGTGAGAGCATAATTCTTTAAAATTTCAAAACCATATCAGTAATATAATATATAACTTATTTACAAATATATAAAGAACAAATATATAAAGAAATAAGAGGTATTGTGAATTGCATGTGATTTTTTTTCCAAACTCAAAATCTTAACAAGAATGGATTGGATTTAAAAAATTTAACTATTTCTCGTTTAAATTCTAACCTAATTGGAGAATTTTTTTGAGTAAAACGACAGAAAGAGTCCAGTTATTTAACTTTACTTTTTAGTGTTATTTATTAAAAAGAAATTGGCACTAATTTAAATATATTTTGGTACAATCATTCGTTTTACTTCTTTTTCTATATTTTCGTTTTGTTCTTCTTTTGTACCAAACGAAATGTTACGTTTCCAGCTTTTCTTTTTAATCTCTGTTGACGTTACACCGAAATATCTTGTAGTTTCTTGCAATAACTAGTTCACAACTCCTAGTTCTTGCAATCTCTTGTAGCTTTTCAAAATTCTCAAGAAACTCCTATTTCTTGCAATAACTAGTTCAAAACACAATGTACGTCTGTAAAGAAAAATACTATAAAGTTCAAAAAAAAAAATACAAGTATTGTTTATATTAAAAAGAAAAAATTGGAGTGTCATTGCAGTTTACTAGTTTTTTACCATGCATAGTGCTGAATCTATATACGGACTAAAATGTAAAACAATGAGGCAGGCACGTATTAAACGATGCATTGGAGATGGAATCTACACATCCTGATTTCCATATTTAGCTCAGCTGGAGTTCAAACGGCAGCAAACACTGATAATAACATTGCAATGCTGTCCAGTTCAAAATTTGATGATGAATATTTTCATTTAACTGAGTTACACTATATATAATCAATGTGCAGGAAATTACATTGGCCTTTGTCTTGGGTATGGAGGAGAGTAGAGGAGTATGCAAGGCAAGATCAGAAAGCATAATCATCAGGAGCCCAAAAGAACATGGATAGGAAACTCTCATTCTTCGACTCCAACTGTATCAGGAAAAAAATATGACTGGGAGGGAAATAATCAGTAAAATACAGACGACCTTGGCAAAAATCCCTCCCAAGTGCCTCAAGCTCATTAAGAAAAGCAAGATGTTATACAAGAAATATTATCATGTTGATCTCATGGACTCTTGCCGTCTAAGAGGAATGCCTTCACCACCATCAAACCCATCCTCTTCTGAATGCTTAGGAAGTCTAATGGATAAAGATGTCTGTAAACCTGCACATAAAATTATTATCGATAAAATACGTGTGAAGACTTCCAAGCCCTATACGAAGCAGTACATGTGAGCAGCAGTGCCGTCAATAATATGAAATTGCTACAGTAGGATCGCTAGACCATACCATCAGCCATATCCTTAGTTTTGTGGAGAAGAAAAGTTCCTGAAAGAATGGTCACAAACCCACATATTTCTGTGATAACTTGTGTTGGACTTTGCCTATCCCAGTCCTGACATCAAATTCACAAAGGTTAACTTTCAAAATATGGCGGACTGGACAGACATTGAATGTGCAAGAAACAAATGAACTGGTGTCTTGAACATCAGACGCATGACAATTAAAGTGATGAAATTAAATATTTGCATCTCCGTATGCTTATTGAGGGAAACAACAAAAGTTGTTTCACAAATCTACACTCACGTGTATTCATAAAAGCATCTACCTGGCACTTCATTTGCAAGCACTTTATCACAAAGGTATAGGCAAATAAAACTAGGTTGACATAGTTATAGGCAACAAACAGCATACAAATATCGTTGAAGATAATGTGACAACACCAAACTAAAATAATATTAAGCATTTGTGATCCACCGATACGCTCATCAGGCCAGCGATCCGTGTCAAGGACGTATCTGACACATACGTTCAGATATATTTAAAACAAGTATCTGCAGACTGTCAGCAACCAGAAAAAAAAAAAAAAAAAAAACTTAATTAGAAGTTCTTGATCACTCTGCATGTGGAAAGGAGATTGGGCTTTCCCACCATTTGATCTATTATCCTTATTGAGGCTTCTACAAGTTTCCTTCGTACATGCCTAAACCTTAACAAACTAACAAGTAGTCTAACGACAATTGACAAAAGTTTAGCATAAATATCAACAATCAGAAGGCTCGAATGTCTCCAACTTTCAAGGAGGAAATAAAAAAAGAATTGGAAGAAAAGAGCAAAAGCAAAAAAGAATTCTTAAGTTTGAGCTTCTCTGCCTCTATCATTAATATCTTTCATAATATTGCGCTCTACTTTACACTCACAATGAAAACAAATGGAATTTTAAACAAACACTAACGTGGTGTTAGAAAGGAATATACTTAAAACTTCAATGCTGAAGAAAGCTTTAAAACACATTATACAATATAAAACCAATCCTGATTATTTTAACACAATTTATAGAATCTTAAAGCAAAGCAATGCAGTGCTGTCAAACTATACATGTTAGGCAACAAAACTTACCTTAAACATAATAACACTGGCCACAATTGTGAATGTTGTGAACATGACATAATATATAGGAGATACCACAGCCGTATTAAAAGTATCCAGTGCCTGATTGCAGACATGAAAAAAATTACATATATCAAATGAATGATAAAGCAGAAAGAACTATTCATCAAACCCCAAAGAATGAGAAGAAGAAGATACATAAAAATAATTGCATGATATTAGTAAGTAGCAGAACCATAACAAAATACATCCAGGACCACGAAAACATAAAGTTTTATCCTAATACCGCAAATCCAATGTCAAAGCCATAGACAAAAAATAAACTTGTTCTTATAATAAACCATTCAGATACCTAAACCCAAAGTTGTCAAACTCGGGAGTCTACGTAAAACTCGTGGAGCTTCTATAGACTCGACTCGTAAACTTGTAAAAGTTTAACCTAATATAAAAAAATAATATTAAAAAACCTATTAATGACATATTCCCATAACATAATAGTCTTAGGAAAAATTCGACATTTCAACTTTATGATAAAGCAAAGTAGCATTTACAAAAAATAGTGTGATAGAACATTAGTACTAAGAACGAACCATTTAAATGACCAAATCATTAATAAAGTTGCACACACATAAGTTACTAAAGTGAACATTTTAAAAAGGAGTTAATTTCATCAAATCATTGAGCTTTGGTAAAACACTATAGTTATGGGGTCAATCGAGGTTAGGGTGGAGGTCAAAAATTACAATAAATTTTAAACTCATTGACTCTTACTTCTTAACTCGAGTTTTATGTGAGTTTACATGAGTTTAACAAACTGTCCTGAATTTATCTAGAAAAGAGTTTGATAGCAAGTTAATTCACTTTCTCTACCTAGAATAAAAAAATAACCATTCTAAGTGTTATCTCGAGTTTGACAACCAGGCCTTAACCTTCCTTTATGAGCATTTGTTATTTCTAATAAATTCCAGCCAATAATAAATAATGTGTTGTTGACACTTCTCCTGTCTTAAATTATAAAATTCATCAGACTTGCGTTCTCAGACCTTCCTATGTTATTGATTAACATGTCAATTTCAATTCACTAATTTACTGATTCAAGAAAAATCATGGACTAAAGAACTGTCCCTCTTTCATAATCAATAATGCAAAACACGAGTTTTAAGGAATTATAGTGGAACTACCATGGCAAAATAACTTCACAGTTAGTAATGTTTAATGTATTCACTATTTTTACTTTCCAGATTAATGTTTTCCTTGCTTTTTGTCCTAATTAAAATTCCTTGTTGTGTTAACAAAGTTACTTTGTGGCCAACCACTCATTCTTATTATATTTCTTCTAAAAAAATGATAGATGCATGTTATATTCTCACCCGTAAAAAACCAAAGTTTCTATGTGCAGAACTATTCTAACTGCATATGTGGATCCACTTCAAAATGAAGGATGATTTTGAATTTCCAACAGTCTGCATGCCACATAGATGAAACTCGAAACCTTAGTTTCAGGGTTTTCCCAAAAAATATTAAAAGACAACGAATTTTTGGCCAACTCACAAACGAGAGTCACACTTCTGCTTTTTACCTTGTTGATCTTCCTCCTCATTTAGATATCAATTTTCCTATCAAACTTGGGGACTTGCTTTATCATTTAAATTCAAGTACTTTACATATTCCCCTACTTTACATATTTGATACTACTTATTCACTAAACAGTGGATGTGACCAAATATGTTCTTTATTTTTAAACAATGGGATAAAATTTTCAATCAATCACAGTGGTTCACTTAGAGATCACAAGGGCATATGTGATGGTAACATGTTAAAAGTTAAAAGATTTACACAACAAATTATGGTTCAAGAAGCACATCATGCATAAGTCGGATGAGAAGATAAATAACCAACACTTCGACAATTTTATACTCTTTTCAACACAAGTAAGAAAAGTTTACATGCATAAAAATGTTAAAAATCAAAATCCATTTAAAAAACATAAACATTAGGTACATGATACTTCACAGATTTCACTTAATGATAATTTAAATTCAATTAAACCATTTTGATGTATATGATGATGGTTGACCAAAAGAAGTACACTACAAAACTTGTTGAGTGTTGGACAAAAAGAGCATAATAGTACACCAAATAAAAAAGACATTAGGAAACTAACAAGAAAAGCAATTGTACCTTATTTAAATAATTCATTTGGGTAAGAACACAAAATGTTACAACTAGAGTGAATGCCCAAGTTTGAGGGAAAATTAGCTGATTCATCCCAGAAAGTGTTAACTTTATGGCAATTCCAAGAGCTTTAACACTCATAACCTGTTAAAGGAAAACCTTACAACACAAATACAGGGGGGAATAACAAGGACAAAAACTACTATTAGAAAGTCATTAACAATGAGATAATGAAACATACCGTTAGAGAACCTACAAGGGAACAAACACCGATATAAACCATTATGTGTGTCTGCCCATAGAGAGGAATGAAGTGGAAGATAAGGATAAAAGTAGCTGTTATAACTGAAGCAGCATACAAGAGAAAAGCTGCAGAACAATGATCATGTTCTGGGTTAGTCATTCAATACTACATTTATTGAGTACAGGAAGTGATATATCACGTAGGTACATGGCTACCTGGCTCCATAGCAAGATCCCACACTTCGGTCACAGACTCGATTTCCCGTTCTTGAGGTGCATGCAAAACAATTGTCGTAGATCCCACAACACACAAAACACAACCAAGAATTCCAAAAATATGTAGCCTCTCCCTTAAAATAATATGAGCAAGAGCAGCACTGCAAGAAAATGTCACAAGTCAGAATTTACCAATAGTAAGCAAGAATTTGAAGCTACTTTGTACCATGCCTGATAATAATGCTGAGAGCACCAAGTGGAGTGACCAATATAGCTGGAGCAAATGCATAAGCTGCAAAATTGGCAATCTCTCCCACAATCACTGTTGAAATTGCTGATATTTTAGAAAAAGATTGAATACTTGATATAATGGGCAACTTGTATCAATAAATTGTGCATGGAAATGTTGTTAACATTTTTAAATGGCCTGTTGTCCATGATGAAATATTCCCTTGGAGAATGTGTGAAGCAAAAGAAAAAGGAAAGAAAAGATAAAGTTAGACTGACTAGATGGAAGGTACAAGCTTTAGCAACCTTTATTTATTTTGTACATAAATTTGGGTTATAAGTTCCAGAAAATGGAACACACAGAGATAAAGGTGAAAACATGCATACGAATGATCTTTGGATTTGTTAAGATTCCGAATAAAACTCAATCTATATTTATAGAGGTAAAGTAACTACATTACTTTCTGCATTTTTAAAGTAACCGTGAACTAGACAAAATATAAAAAAGGGGGAACTCGTGGGATACACTTAAGAAAGGAACAATCAACAGCATATTCAATTCATTAGTCCTATCAAAACCAGACAGAATAATGTATAACTCACTTGTTATCATTCCTACCCACCAAAGTGGCTCATACAAGTAAGAATAACCTCCACTTCCTGTCAAATAAATTTGTATAGTCAGTCACTATTGCACTTGATCCATCAAGGAGGCAATGAAGCAAAAAAATAGAAACTAGCAACAGCACGATAACATAAGTGCACCGACTTGTACTATATCCATCCTAACAGAAAGAGCAAATGCCAGAGACACAGAAACCTTATACATCAACTAAGTGTAGATTAAATAATTCAAAGAAAGAGATAAGCATGTAAGTAAACAAACAAATCTAAGGATGAATCAATACAGTTGAAACGGCTCCATTTCATTTAAATATTAAAAAAATGTATCGACAGCAGAAGAATAAAAGACTTCCCTACAGATAAGTAGCAAGGCAACGACATGAAAACGTTTAACTAGCAGACGGTTATTCCACCATATTTCTAACATTTAAAGCAGGAACTCAGGTCATACAAACTCCATTTTCTGAGTGACGATGAACAAAACCGCTAAAACAATCTAGATCTCTCGTCACTTCATCCCCAGGAGCACAAGAAAAAAATTGTTGAAACGAGCAAAAAAAAGCTCCTAGAAAATGGATTACAATTGAGCATACAAAACTGTTCCCTTTCCCTGCAAGCCCGTCTATCACCTATTCTGCTTATCTACATCTAACTGTGTTGTAAAACGAGACGAAGTCATATAAAAAGCCTGGCATCGGAACACAACGCATCCACATAATTGAAGTGAGGTAGCCAAGAAAAAACTCCAGATCCCCAGAAAATTTAACCTAAACCATTCCATACACTAAACCAAACAAGTGAACAAAAACTAAATACGCAGAGATCAGTGACGCAGGAGAAATAAGTAGAAGATAAAATCAAAAAGCAGTAACAAGTAACAAGAGTAGAAAACTAAAATGAAACGAAATGCAATGGAAGGTGAAGAATGAAGGATACCGGCCCTGATTCCACTGGCACCAGCCTTCTTCAAACCCTTCTTTTTGACAATGAAGCTGGCGCCGATGAAGAAGCTGGAGGAGAGAGCGAGGCATAAACCCTTAATGTTGTCGGAGGACATGCCCTCGCGCCAGCTGGAACCCGAAGAAGTGGCCATGGCGCACAGAAGAAGAAGAAGAAGCGAAGCAAAACCCTAGCCGTAGGTGCAGAGCGAGATCTTGGGCGGAGAAACGGAAAAATCAAGAATCTAACCCTGAATAGGGTTTTCCTCGGTGGATACAGCTGTCACAAAGGTTCTCTCCCTCTGGATCGGAAATGCTTTGCAAGTGCAATTGCATAAGCACAATACATTGAGAAAGAGAGAGAGAAATTGAAGAAATTGAGAGATAAATAAAAAGTAGACACAGTTTTTACAGTGTAAGTGTTGGATCACTCCAATACTCCATTCTTCATTCGCTGCTCCTCTTTACTCTCTCTCACTCTCCCCCTATCGTCTCTTTTCTTCTTCGCCTCCTTTTTCTTTCTCTTTTTATTTTATCAAGAAAATATCCTTATTATTGTTATTATTATGGTTGCGATGTCATCTCCGGAACAACCAACACAATACCATTCATTTCCGCATCAAAAATCATATACTTTTCTTATTTTTCTGTTTACATTTAAAAACCACCACAATTATATTCATAAATAATATTTTTTCTGCATAGTTTTTGCTGATTAATTCCAAGTAAAAACAATTATAGACTGTAGAAATCTAAAAAAGTTTTGCCGTCATTGCTTATTTTAGCATCCAACATTGTCGATCAAATCCATGCTGATTTTTCTCCCCCGAAATAAAAGCAAAATATAGTGCTTAGTTGAGTAACTTCCATGACAAAATGAAGTGGACTTTTGACTTAAATGAGTAGGCTCAAGGCTAAAACGACAACGTAACAAGTTCTTGGTGCACCTGTATTTTCCCATGTCTTTAATTGCATTATTATAGCTTTCTTTTTTTATATTTTTTATTGATAAATACGTAATTTCACCTACACTTTCTATGCAACATTAAAGCAATGATAAATTGTCATTTTGTATGTGTTATTTTTTAGATGATGAATATAGCGGAATTGATTGACACGTGGGTGTTTATTTCCTCCTTGTACACCCCAACATCTGTTCTACCCTCCACCACACAAAGTGTAACTTACTATTTTCACACTTTACTTATGTTATTAAATAATCTAGTACCTAATATCTTTATAGTAATTAAATTTTATACGTAATCCCTTATTATAATATTTGAGTCTTAAATTTTCTGATTTTAATTAAGTTCCACTACACTTAAATAGTTACCTTCAGAACTTAAAATGAGAGCAACTAGTTAAATTCAGATTTATTGATATAATAATAAATTATCAAGATTGGAAACTAAAATGATAAAAGCGTAGTTGATTGAACAAAAAATAAATAAAAAATGGATCACACTTCTTCCTTACAAGGTCACCCTTTGGTTATTTGGGTAGGGGAGGGTCATTTTCTCCCCACTGAGAAAACCTTGTCATCACATGCATCACTTTCTACAAAACCTTGGTGGCACTCACAATTATGGCAATGGTGTGAGAGAAGAAGATTATCTCCCACTACGTTTGTTGTTGGTGTAACAGCGTTTTTGGACTTATATAACTGACTATTTTTTACACAGTTTCGAATTGAAACGTTTTAATCCTTGTTAGGTATTGTTTTAGTTTTATCTAGGATTAGTGTATTGTTTAAATTATTATTATTGTTGTGTATTTTTTGTTTTTACATTTTAATCAAATGTTTTTTTTTTTTTTTTTGTTTTGTATATGTGCAACAGTTCTTTTTAAAAATGAAAATAAATCATAATTGGTGAATATCAATCATACCATATGCACATGGATTTGTCTTTGGTCCCGTTTTATTACTTTACTTCTTTTTATTTGATTTTAGTTTGTGTTTGATGGTGTCGAACTCACGAATTTAAATATGGACATTTTACGTATTTAGATAAAATATATTTGTTTACCTGTGTGAAATATATTTCTTACTTTTTTGTATGTGATTTTTTTTTATTGGGGTTCAACGTCCTTCCTTACATGTGATGTGATTTTGATGGGAAAACATATATATCTTTAATTTCACATTATTTTTTCTAGCATGACAATTGTCTGATTATTTTAATTGTGTTTTTAAGTTTTATATGTAAATGTTATTTTAGTGTCTGTAAATATATTTATTTTAAAACTATATTTTCCTTGTTTTTTTTATTTTTATTTAAAAAGTTGTATATGTAAATATTTTTACCTTTTGAGAGAAATATTTTGAATAGAAAAATGTAACATATTTATCATGGCGTTTAAAAAATGTCGCAACCTTATAAGTAAATCTTAAACTTTATATTCTTTTATTCTACTGTTATAATATTTGTTTAAATTATGTCTTGTTGTTTTAAATGATTTTAATTTTGTCACGATTATGAACATATGAATTACTGTCATAACATGGAATGTAATAGCGATATATATATATATATATATATATATATATATATATTAATAATTTTGTTATGGTTAATTTTAAACAAAAATATTTATCAACTTTTGTTTTAACTGAAAACATTAAAAAGATATATGATAATTAAAAAATAAAGGTTAACTAAATGATATTTATATTTTCTTTAAATTAAAAGGTCATAGATCATTTTAAGAATCTATTAAAAACGATATTAAGTATATATGCTTATCAAAATTTGTTATATAGAGACCAAGGTTTTGTAAGTTTTGAGTCTTTGTTAATATAAGAGTATAAAAGCATATTTAGTTGATGAGAATTTTGTGTATACAAATTGTGTGATGGGAGACTTTAAATCTATACATAAAAGTAAAACTGTCATGTTGAAAATATTGATTGTGTATTGTGATTAAATGTTTCTTATAAATAATTTAGTTAGTATGTTTAGAATATTAAAGAATTAGAGATATTTGAGATAAAAAAATAGTATAATTTAAGTAAATAGAATTTAAATTAATCATATTATATATTTTAATAATGTAAGGTTTCGATTGTTATTTTAAAATATATTGACTTAAGAAACAAAGAAACAAAGAAAAAGTCTTAGTTTGAATCAATTGGATCCTTATTATATCTTTTATAATTTTTGCAAAGTCGTTGTGCAAATAAAATTTGTTGTGCAAAATTCATTGAGTGAGATATTTAAGTAAAAAATTACATTAATTTAGTATTTAGGCGAACCAAACTCTCACGGTATAAAATTTAATTAATTGAAGATGTGAGAATTTTCATCATTAGACAACTAAATAATCCCTAAATGAGCTTTTTTTTTATGCAAACTTCTAGTGGTGTAGTGGGCAAATAAAAATTTAGTTGGGTGATTAAAATTTGTTTATCTCTTACACTGATGTTATATTTGATCAATATATTATATTTGAATATTGTTATAATGTAATATAAGATTAATTGTAATATTTAATCAACATATTATATTTGAATATAATATAATATTAATTATAATAATTTAGTTTTATTTAAAGTGAGTAAGATCTGAATGTGTAGAAATTTATGATGATATGATTGTGACATGACATGTGATATTTGGAAATATGTTATTCCAAATAAGAAACACTATATTAAAAAGTATGTGATGTGTTAAATTGCTACTAGTGAGGAAGATATCACGACTTTATTAATATTGAAACCACATAAAAAAAATATTATATATTAATGGTTAAAAGAGGTTTTTATGACATGTCTAATAGGTCATTCAGATTTAGAGAATCTAGTGTGACAAATACAAATTTTTAAATATAATATAACAAATATGTCCTTTTGAACGAAACTATAAACAATATCTTGTTAATATTAAATTAAGGATTGATATTATATTTATTATAAGATTTGAATGTTGTGTTTTGTATTTATATGACTTTTTTTTAAATCTATAACTCATCATATTTCATATGATAACTATTTATCACGATGTTAATAATATTATAGATAAACTAAAAATAAAAGAATATACTTTATAATTGTTTTTCTCTATATATATATATATCATGAAAATAGATTTTTTCTAAAAGGAAAAATGTTAAAAAGGATGTTACGATTAACATAGAATGAAGTATCACTTAATATTAAAATAGTTTATATATTCTTATAAACATGACATATAAAGTCACAAAATAATAACAATAGATAGATAAACAAATACATTTTATCTTGTGTATTTAAAATTAAAATTAATATAAATACTTTATTTTTATTTATCAAGATAAAAAAATAGCATAGTTGAAGACGTGAACACTCAACCCTTGTTCAATTAATTTTTCCATGACTTTTTTTTTCTAATGATATGCTATTGACAATAATTGATTATTATTAGTATTTTACAAAGTCGTTATTAATATTTTATTTTAACATCTATTTACAACAGTACAATTGCATAATTTGATCCACAAAACGAATAAATTAAAGCAAAATCGAGCTATAGCAATTGATAGTTTTTAGTGGGACGAATTGGCATAATACAAGAAAAAAACAAAATGAAATTTAGATCCCAGTGGATTAGTAATGGAATGTGAGAAAAAAGTTGTGTTGTCTGAATTGAAGCGAAGGCCCAAGAAGAGTACGTGGAGAAGAATATCCACACATTCTAGCGGTGGCATTATTGTTCAGAAACAGTACAAAGTAGGAACCAAATCTGAGTGTGTGCTGTGGCGGCGGCGCGTGTGTTGATCTCGCACAAGCAATAGCATAATGTTCGCAACGATGAATCTTCCTCTGCACACTTCGGTTCCGCTCAGGTCCCGGACTTGGTGCTGCTACGCCTCGCTTTCAGTGCCGCAGCCTCAGGCCGAGCCCCAACTCCTCAACGGAAACCCTCCCGCCAGACCCGCCGACAGGAAAGAGATCCGCCTCGGTTTGCCCAGCAAAGGTCGTATGTCCGCCGACACCCTCGAACTTCTCAAGGTCAATTTCGTTCTTACTTTCTCGTAGCAAAATCGATTCGATCAGCCTCTCATACTTATCGTGTTTAGGGCACTTTTTTATCTTCTTCTACTAACTCTCACTACTGTGCCGTATTTCCTATGCGAAGAATTGTCAATTGTCAGTGAAGCAGGTCAATCCTAGACAGTATGTTGCTGAAATTCCTCAGGTGTGTTCTGTGTTCTCCTTTTTTTTTTTTTTTTTTTTTTTTTTTTTTTTTTTATAAATTTTTTTTTTTTTTGTTTTTTTTATTTATTTTATTCTTTTAATTTATTTTTGTT
>Ga0099824_1002882_pt1 | contig 25168 bp, 10 predicted proteins | sample SiratrowhiteBW_FD_76837 | JGI IMG/M metagenome (GOLD analysis project Ga0099824, IMG submission 76837) | Root nodule microbial communities of legume samples collected from California, USA - Siratro white BW | ecosystem: Host-associated > Plants > Roots > Nodule | place: USA: California...
AAAGGTCAAAAAGACTAAAACACCTCCCACGAGACATGTGTTAAATAGAATCCATAAAAAACAAACATTTGACTTATGTTGAAGCTTCTTCTTCCATCAATAAAGTTTAATGTAATCAAGATACTTAATTGTGCCCTTTATGTAAAGTTTTATACAATAACCTCATTTAATTTTTTACAGCTTAATATCTTAATCTATAGACTATCAAATCAACAATCTTGTTCTAGTAATAAGTACTCTATAATCACAACTTGCAAAATAAATAATGAATCAATCAATTCTTTAAAAATCTAGTTTCAACTGATAGCAATGTTATATTCAATATTCTTTAAACAAATGAAAGTCATAAGAGATTAGAGTAGGAAAAGAATACAAAAAAAATTATACTGGTTCATTCTCATAGGATAACTATATCTAGTTGTTTAATTATCTTAATTAATTTAATAAACTAATTTTCAATTTTTATAATATTTTCAAGAAAACAAGAAAATCATAGACAACATGATCTTGAACCCTTCAATATTTAATATCACAACACCTTGTGAAACTTTATCATAAGAACAACTTGAATACCCTAATCAAGAACTATCGATATAAAAGAATAAAAAAAAAATACAAGATCTTTTAGAAAATTTTAGCAAAAAATTATAAAATAAAAAAAAATAATAATCATCTTCACGGAAAGCATATCATACTATGGTATTAATTCAATGATTCTTAATGAATAACTCCAAAAAAGTGTTTATTAGAATGCAAAGCTCATCTTTAAAGAAAATTTCAAGATTTCATTACATGTAATGTTTAGATAAATTTGTATTTAAAGTAGTACGGAACTTTAACTTTGTCTTGAAAATTAAAAGCACTTTTAATTAACTAAAACAAAACTTTATGAGCAATTTAGCAAATTAAAGCAAAAGTTTATGAAGTTGCACAATTTGTGTTGCAAACTAAAACAATATTTTAATAAGCTAAAATCACTTACAGATTAACTTTAGTTGTTTTAGTTGATCTAAAAGCACATCTTAATCTTCTAAAACGAAACCACCTTCATTCATAGAAATGCTTTAGCGACTTTAATCGAATAAAACAAATTTAATTGACTAAAAAATTCTAGTTTACAAACCTAACAAGGTAACACATCTATCATCAAATCTAAGTGGTTGAAATCATCAAATGAACTTAATCAATTTTATTTGACTCTTTAATCCCAACAATATTTGCAACTCAACTCAATCCATAACATTTAAATTCACCGTATTGATCACATAATATAGCTTTATGGAATAATTCACTTAATATAACAAAATACTCTTTAAAGAATAAGGGAATGTCTCTTAGAGAATCTAATATGAAACTTGAGTGTCAAATATGAAACTTAAGTGTCATTCTTCTTAGAGGAGAGAAAATTGATATAATTTTTTCCTCACTCAAATTGTGGAATATCGATTAAGTGACATAGTCAATCATTTGAACAACTTTCATGGTGCTTGAACATCATACTCTTATAAGAGAGATAATTGTCACCATTACTACTTTTCTCTCGCTTGGAAGAGCATATGTTACGATTCCTTAATTCAAGCTACATCACATCAAACTCATTTGGTGGAAGAATTACTTGTGCAAATGTACTTAATTGTTCAAATTTTTGTATAAAATTTTGTCTATCAACATCAATATATACACAAATAAAGGATTCTCTAGAATAAACCAAAATAGAAGTGTAAAAAAAAAATAAACTACAAATGAAAGATAATATAATTCATTACATTTACTTGTTCTGATCTTTGATCTACCTAGGACTTGTCCTTACTTGTTGGTGTGTGTGACAAAGAAATTTTAATATAGTAAGAGGAGTTCCATTCATCTTTTGTCTAAAATTAAATTTACATAATTATGCACATTTTTTGATAATATATTAAAATGTTGTAAAAGAAAAAGTCCTAACAAAACAAATTTTCATATTATATCGAAATTGACTATACTAATACAACCCTTATGTGAAAAGACCCTCTAAAACATCCCCAAGTCAAATGCTCAATTTGTTTTTATCCTTAATTTGTTTTTCTATTCAAATGCTCAGTAATATATTTTATGTACTATCTTCAGTTTAATTTGACTTTCTCTTTTTTTCTAGTTATTTTTAGATTATTTTTCATTATTATAACACTTTGCATTATTACATAGGCATTTGGTTAAATCCATAGAGGTTTGAGAATCTCGTTTACTAGAAATTTGACATAACAAGTTTCTCACAAAAATATGATTGAGCCCGTAAATAAATGATTTTCATTCATAATAAGAATGACGGTTACATTTCCTTAAAAGATTGTTGTGATTAAAATATTATGAGACTTATATTTTTAGTTTAAAATTTTTAATATTTTTTAGTATTATAATAAAACTATATATTTTGTTATAATTCAAGTTATTCATAGAATAAGATAGTGATGGAAATAGATTTAATACACTTACAAATCATACAATTTAAATTACTTATAGATTTTATATAGTGTAGCATGAATTTTATTTAATAAAAGTTATTTAATTTTATAAATTTATTGTATTAAAATAATTTTAAAATAATAAAATATGAAATATAAAATAACGTTTATCATCGTATAATATATAACTATCTTTTAAAAAAATATTATATTTAAATAATTTTTAATATAATATAACTAATATAATCATACATATAATTAAATAGTTATTTAAGGTACTAGGCCTAAGAGAGGTGTTGTTAGAAAAAAGAGTAAGAGGGCGTGAAAAGGGCCAAGAAACGTGGGCTCGCAAGTGCACCTCCTGTGAAACACTTTCAGGACTGCTTCTTCACCACCTTCAAGCCTTCTGCAGTCACTTTCAAAATTTGAAAATATTCTAAATATATCTTTTACAAAATTACGGTTTTATCTTTACGAAGGTGGTTGAATATGACTAAGTAAAAGGTGGATAGTTCCGAAACATCTCACTCCGCAACTAATTTTTTATATAAAATGAGTTGTGAAATGAGGTATTCCGAAACTGTCCTCCAAATCTAGAGAACAATTTTGGAACACCTTGTTCCACAACTGATTTTTTTGTATAAAATGAGTTGTAGAACGGATGTTCTGGAATTGTTCTCCAGATCCAAAAGATAATTCCGAAACACCCCATGGGATATTCCAGAACTGTGTTTCAGATCTGGAGAACAGTTTCGGAATGTCCTATTCCATAATTCATTTTATACGAAAAACAACTCATTCCCAAATGATAAACTGAATGAAATCTTTTCAAATACTTTACAAATCTTTCAATACATTATGCGTAGCTTAAATGATTGTTAAATATGATGACGAAATGAAAACGGCCAAAGAAACACAAAATGAAAAGCTGCTTGGAGGTGACACAGCAGGAGAGTGAAATGAGCATAGGTTAGTGGATGAATTTAAGATTTAGAAGTATTTCACTCTTCATAATATTATTTTAAGGACATTTTTGATAGATTCGAAAAATTTGGAGGTGCTCGAAAAAATGTTTGAAGACGCAGGAAGAAGGAAGAAACAATCCCCTTTATTCAAATATTTTCAGTTACTTAAACGTTGACTTAATAATAAAATAAAAAATATAGAGTGATATAGGGAAATTTAAACAGAAGGACAAATACTAATTGAGAAAAGAGCAATTAATAATAAATTACACTTGAAATATGTTGGGAGTTGGAGGTAATAGAACTAGTTGTTTTAAGAAAGATGGAGAAATAAATTCAACTAAGACTATAAAAAAGAAAGGGAATGAAAAATTTTAATTAAACTAACCTAGAAAACTATCAAAAACCTTTTCATGACTAGAACAAAGTATATAGTATATATTTTATTAAGATAATTTTAAATGATCAAATACTAGATGCTAAATATATGATGATGGGTCATTCAAGTTTATATAAATGTATATAAATTATATATCTATATTAAAAATCAAATAAATAGTTTATAGAATATTTATCAGTTATTAGCTATTTAAATCTAATATATAATATTTTAACCCCTGAATATTTGCACTAATGTGGAGGAAAAATGTCCACCAAAAGGCTCATGAAATGTACATGTGCGATTAATGCAAGTGTCTTTCTTGCTCCTTTTATTCCTACCCAATCTTAACTCCACCTCCTTGTCTTCCTCTTTCTACGTGTTGCTGTCTATTTTCTATATTTTAATTTAATCTTTTTAATATATTTGAGTTTTCTTAAAAGTTTCTCAATTACTTTTTTATTTGAATCAATTGCACTTTATTTTATTTAACATTTTTAATTATTAGAATGAAATTAAGTGTTGATCTACCATAATGTTATATATTTATCTTGATTATACCTTTTACTTTTTCATTTATTTAAGGAATATTTATTTTCTTATATCTTTTAATTCTTTTAAATGATAATAGATTTTTTTATATATGTTATTTTTCTCCTATATATTAAATAAATTGACTTTTCAATAATAGACATCTCGAGGATTTTTTTTTTTCTAATTTACTTTATATTTATTACTATTTTAAATAATTAATATTTTTTATATTAAAAAAATTGTTATAAAAAGACTTTTATTTTTATTTGAATCTTTCTAAAAAACTTTTGTATTTATATTCTCTTCTTTCCTTAATATTTAATTTGCTTAAATATATATTTATTATAAAGTAGAATTAAAACCCATAAAATAAAAATCTTTAACTTATTTTATTATGAAAATTATTTACATATATTAAAACAAATTATGCTAGTCGAGTTAGAAATAATTTTCTATTTTTATCTATTTAAACACACACACACATTTTGTGATTTCCTAATTTTTACTCTAAAATAGTATTTAATTAAAGAAGAATCATTTTGAAGATACATTTACTTGCATATAGAATAAGTGAGTAGTTGACGTATTATAAGCATTATATGTAATTTGTGTTATAGAAATAATAGTTTAAAAGAGTCTACCGATAAAAACATTTTTATACTTTTCTATGGGTGAAAATTCATTCAAAAAATTAACAATGAAATGTTTGTGATTTCATTTCCTTAAGTTTATTTATAGTAATTTGTTTAAATTGTCTGTATGGCTTTTTCATATTTTACTTTGAATTTTTTATTTGGTTTTCATTTACTATAACTTAGAGTTAAAAACACATTTATGTTCAAAAATTATTTTTGTTTATCAGTTCGTTTTTCAATTTGATCGAATTTGAAGTTTCAAATAAACTCTCTAGTTTTGAAAGTTAATCATAAAAATTAATTTAAAAATCAATAGTTAACATCACTACAGATGTATAAATTTTACTTTTGTACTATAAACTTCGAAAATTAAATTTTGTTCAAAATTAATAGATTTTTTTTCTAGTTATAATTGTTATACAATGATCTTTTATTTTATATAATTCTTATTAAATTTCATACTGACAAGTTTGATTCAAGCAAACTAAAAAAAATTTAAATTGTTAGTTAAAAGAACTCATAAATCATATTTGTTAAAGTTAAAATAAATTTATGAGTTTATTTTCACTTGAAAACAAGTACGTGATAATAGCTTGGTGTTTTATGTTAAAAAAGTAATAAGAAAATTATTTAATTAAAATAATTTTAAAGAAATTTTAATTTAAAACTGCATTGGTTAAATAATTAAATTAAAAAACAATAAAACCAATTTTTAAAAACGACCACTCTAATCTAATTCACAAACTATGGAGTGATACTAACCAAGAAAGGAAAGAAAAAAAGTACTTGGTGTAAGATGATGGAAGAGTAATGTTTCATTGACGAAATACCTGGGTGAGTTACGTGTGACTCTATATCATAAATAGATCCAATCATTCATTCCCCACAAACACAAACAACAAACTCTTTTATTCCTCCCCACAATCTTCTTTTTCATCCATTAGACAAGACAAGGTAATCATTACATTTCTTCCATCTCTTTGTGTTTTGGTGTGAAATGTCATAGATCTCTTATTTTATTATGCTAAAGTTTCAGATTCTTCAATTTCTCTCGTGTCGTTTCTTTGCATGCTTCTGTACAAACTATATATAAAAACACAAGGTGACCACCTAAACAATTGAACAATTTGAGTTTCATTAGCTTTATTCTTTTATGATTCAATGCAATCCGGATCTACGATTTTTTTTTTCATTTATTTATCTCCGAATTGAAAATTATAGATCTCTTAATTTATCTCATCGAATGAGCACGTACGTAATTTATATATAATCACCGGAATCATTCTATTCAGAGCAATTATGCTGTTGTTGTTGTTCATGTGTTATTTGATTTTGATCTGTTTATAGGGTCTGAAAGTGAACAAAAATGGTGAAGATTTGTTGCATTGGAGCTGGGTATGTTGGAGGACCCACCATGGCTGTGATTGCATTGAAGTGTCCTAAGGTTGTGGTGACTGTGGTGGATATATCTTCGCAGCGAATCAATGGGTGGAACAGCGACCACCTTCCGATCTATGAGCCAGGGCTTGATGATGTGGTGAAGCAGTGCAGGGGGAAGAATCTGTTCTTCAGCACTGATGTGGAGAAACATGTTTCGGAGGCTGATATAGTGTTTGTCTCGGTGAACACCCCAACGAAAACTCATGGTCTTGGAGCTGGCAAAGCAGCTGATTTGACATACTGGGAGAGTGCTGCTAGGATGATTGCTGATGTTTCAAAATCAGACAAAATTGTGGTTGAGAAATCCACAGTTCCTGTGAAGACAGCAGAGGCAATTGAGAAGATCCTGACTCATAACAGCAAAGGCATCAATTTCACCATTCTCTCAAATCCAGAATTTCTTGCTGAGGGCACAGCAATTGAAGACCTATTCCAACCGGATAGAGTTCTCATTGGAGGGAGGGAGACCCCAGAGGGGCAAAAGGCCATACAGACTCTGAAAGAAGTGTATGCAAATTGGGTTCCTGTGGAGAAAATCCTCTGCACCAATTTGTGGTCTGCTGAGCTCTCAAAGCTTGCTGCCAATGCCTTTCTGGCTCAGAGAATCTCTTCTGTGAATGCCATGTCAGCACTCTGTGAGGCAACTGGTGCTGATGTGGCACAGGTGTCCCACTCCATTGGGACAGACTCAAGGGTTGGTCCAAAGTTCCTGAATGCCAGTGTTGGCTTTGGAGGCTCTTGCTTCCAGAAGGACATTCTGAACTTGGTCTATATCTGTGAGTGCAATGGCCTTCCTGAGGTGGCAAATTACTGGAAGCAAGTGGTTAAGGTGAATGACTACCAGAAAACAAGGTTTGTGAACCGTGTGGTGTCCTCAATGTTCAACACAATTTCATCCAAGAAGATTGCTATTCTTGGTTTTGCTTTCAAGAAGGACACAGGTGACACTAGGGAAACTCCAGCAATTGATGTGTGCAAGGGGCTGTTGGGAGACAAGGCTAAGTTGAGTATATATGATCCTCAGGTGACTGAAGACCAGATCACAAAGGACCTTTCAATGAGGAAGTTTGACAAGGACCACCCTGCTCATCTTCAACCACCTAGCCCCACTTCCATAAAGCAAGTATCTGTGGTTTGGGATGCCTATGAGGCAGTGAAGGATGCACATGGTGTTTGCATTTTGACTGAGTGGGATGAGTTCAAGAAGCTTGATTACAAAAAGATTTTTGACAGCATGCAGAAGCCAGCATTTATATTTGATGGCAGGAATGTTGTGGATGTTAAAAAGGCCAGGGAAATTGGGTTTATAGTTTACTCCATTGGCAAGCCACTAGATCCATGGCTCAAGGACATGCCTGCAGTGGTGGCTTAAAAGGGAAAAACACTTTCTGCCAACAATGATTGCATCCTATTCTTATTCTTATAGTTGCATTTCTCTTACTCTTATTTATTTATACTTATGTTTTACAACATTCTGTGGCACTCAGTGTCAATTCTTATGTTTTTAGCTATAGGTAAAAAGTTTTAATTTCATGCCACTCCTTTATGTAATAAACTAGCATGGAACCCTGACTATTGCACAGGGTTAGTTGCATATGTTGATTCAAGACTTGTTTGATTCTTTATAGAAAAATATGTTTTGAAATGTAGAAAAATAAGATCAGTATTTACATTTCAGACGATGATGATATGCCACAAGTTAAATAATCCTTAATTATTGAAGGTTACGATGCATGGTTGTTATTGAGATGTTTTAATTCGTCGACATCTAACCTTATAGGTTGGGTAAGAAAGCTATTAGACTGGGATCAATTTCTTATCATCCTTGAATTATACGTTCTGTCTTTTTTAATCTACGATGCAAGATCAGATTAGCAAGAACTTTGAAAGGCAACGATTAGTTATGTTTATCGCGAATTTCTTCCTGTTTATTTGAGATCTACTTGATACATTACGTTTGAGTGGTAAATGATAATTTGATAAAGAAAATGTTATAACTAAATTAATATCAATGATACCGGGGAAAATATTAATAACATTGACAAAGGCAATTTTTGTAAGGAAGATACAAAAGAAAAGAAATGAGGTGTTTAAAGGAAGAGGCTGTGTAAATACATGAAACGTGTTATCAAAGTAGCAATCTAGGAAAACGTGAAAAAGAAATGAGGAGTTTAATTTAGAGGAAAAGTTAGTTATGCAAAGAAATTAGGTAGCATATAGTATATGATTTGAATGACGGGCCAAAAACAAAAGTGTTAGGTAAAAGAGTAATATTATTTTATTAAAAGATGTTACGAGAAGAAGTCACTTGTTAAACTCTCTTATCTACTTAACAAATTTTGTTTACAATGAAAGGACATTTACTAATTCAAAATGAGTCATATTATAAAAACAAAATTTAAGAAAAGACAACAAAGACAAATATAGAACGAGTAAGGTTAACATACCACAAACTTTTTCTCTTCTTCATCTCCATTCGCGCTTATATAGTGCATTTCTCATATAGTCATTCTATTGTTTATTGTAAATCTTTTCTCTCTCAGTTCTTTGTACACCCATTACTTTGTGATCCTATGCCAAATGTTTTTTTTTTCTTTAGCTAACTCTGATTCTTGTCTTTTGTTGATTAGTCTCTCGTTTTAATCTATTACCTATGCACTTAAGTCTCCGACTATTCCCCTCCATTGAAGATAACCATCCTCAATGTAGAAAATGAGTTAGTGATTTTATATCAATGTTACATCTTCCTAAGTTTCTTACATTTCAAACATACATTCCCACTAAATCAAAGCTTGAAGTATATTGAAGTATATGTTGATTGTTTCTGATCATCACATGACTTTATACCATCATTATTGGTTAAAATAATAGACCTTTTTCATTGGTCAACAATAAAAATGACATATAAGATTGACATTCATCTCCCTTAAATGGTTTCAGAATTGACCTATAGAATATAGGGTGGATTAGAGAAAAGGTAGGTAAAATGAGTTTATAAGTCATAGTTCCTATTTTTCGATTATCTCGAATGTGTTAGAAAATAAGGTTGAGTTCAAGAGGGTGTGAATTGAACTATCAAAAATTTTGAAACACTTATAAAGAACTATAATGATTTTCTTGCATAACTAATTGATTAAAGTGGATCTGATACAAAATTTAACAAATTCAAAAAAACTCAATTACAACAAGAACAAGATCAATTCAAACTCCAAAATATGAAGATGAAGAGAAAGAGAAAGAAGATTATACAATAATATTTATACTAATTCACTCTTAAACAAGAGCTATATCTAGTTGCTCAATTAAACAATTTAAGGTAACACTAAATCAATTATTTACAAGTACAAAATTCACTAAGAACACCACTCTTTAACCCTACAAGAGTGTTATTTTACTTATGCAAAGACCTTGTTACAAAATCACAATTGGAAACCCTATCCAATCAAGGTCAAATACCACAAAACAAAATTATACAACAGAATAATATCACCTGAATACACAAAGATCAAACTAGATAAAAAAAGAATACGCAGGTGAAAATCCTCTAGCAGTCTTAATGTTTCAAAGACTCAATTTTGCATGACTTAGTCCAACATAACGTTTATTGACTAAGGCCCGAGTAGACTCTGCTTGACCTAAACCTTGCCTGACGTGAACCCTACTCGACTTGACCCAATTGACCTAGGTAGACTCTATCTTGTGTGGATAGTCCTGAACTGGGCCTATTTTAGGGTTGACCTAGGCCTTTTCTAACTCAACCTGACTGGCAGTTTCTTCCTAAACTCCATCATTTACTTTCTGCACCCCATCACTGATAGGAAAAGATACAAGTGTCCCTCTGGAACACAAAAAAATACTTTTAGAAAGACCTTTCCAAAATGCAAAAATGCACTTTCAGAAAGTCTTTTCTAGGAGGCAAATAAATACTCCCATAATGTTATTTCCGAAATACAATTCACTCACCATTGACTTCTGAAAAGCTCTTTCCGAAATGTATTTTTTGACTTTCGAAAAGCCTTTTTTGGAATGCATTTCTTGACTTCCAGAAAGTCTTTTCCGAAAGATACCTTACACCCTCCAAATGACTTATGAAATACTTGTTTTAGAAGTCTCTTCCAGAAGCCTGTAACACATCTTAAAGTGAAAAAGAATCAAGAACTTATGAACACTGCCTTCCCTTATCTCTAAAACAACCCAAACTTGTCTGCAACAAATTGTCAGAAAAAAAACACCACCACCTACTCCTGCCACCGCCATCAAAGTTGCCACCACCAACAAGTCAACCACCCACAATGCAACATTCCTTTCATATAAAATTGTCAAGGGCATAATTATAATTTTCAAAGATTGATGGGTGCAGGTAGCATTTTATGGGGTGTAGAAAGCAATTGTCATGCACCCTACATGACCTACCCTAGGCCTCGCCAACTATGACAATCCTCAACTTGGCTAGATGTAGACTTGCTTGAGTTGGCTTGATATAGACTTGCTCGACTCGACTTGGGCCCGAGTTGACTCAACTCAATGTGGACTCAAGTTTACTCAAACTTATCTGAGCTTGACTTTTTAGGCCTTTCCCTGACTTACGTGGTCTCATCTAATTTAACCTCACACAGGTTTATCTTGACCAGGCCTAACATAGACTTGAATAGATTGAGCTTGAACTAATTTGACTTGAAATAGGTTGTGTCAATCTTATTTTACCTGAACTTGGAATGACTTTGACCTAAATTGGATCTAAACTTATTTTTGATTAAAACAAATATGGACTCCACTTATCTCAACCTAACTTGATCTCAAATTGATCAAACTTAACATGTATCTATTTCAAATATTACCTTTCATAATGCAAAAGTGATTCAAACTCACCTTAATTTTTAAATTTTTAAAATAAAAAATTGATCCAATTTATATTCAACTCTAATCTTATTTGTTCATTTAAAATCCAAAATTACATAATTAGATTTGACATAATTATATTAAAACAAACTTAAATTAATATAAATTTAAATAATAAAATATTAGATTTGATTATTTAAAAAAAAAAATCTCTTTCTTGTAAAAACATTCTTTGACTTCGCATCCTTAATTACGTTTATAACAAGCAAAACTTTGAAATTAGATTCTTATTAAATTTCTTTTTAATATATCAAAAGGAAATTTGAAGACAAAGAAAACGAAGAGCACTAAAATTCAAAAAAAAAGAAAAATTCTGAAACTTGGTTAATAACATGGAAACAAAAGAAAATTATTTTCTAAAGGTTAAAAGCCAAATTAATTTGGAAAATTAGAGACTAAAATGACATATGATGATTGAGACCTGGCATGGCCAGTGGATGGAAGAGGTCAGTTTATTATTTATTTATCCAATAGCCCCTTCTCCATTAATTTGCAAATTGCAATCCAGACGGAATCCCCTTCCTCCTCCGTGGTGTAGGCTGAGGAAATTGTGCAGCGATGGCAGGAGGAACGAGCCTGAACCTCTGGGGCATACTGTCGGAATCCAAAAGCATAATCAACGCCCACTCCCGCCACTTCCTGGCCCTCTCAGTCATCTTCCTCCTCCCTCTCTCCTTCTCCATCATAGTCTCCCCCTTCCTCCTTCCTCTCTTATCCCCTCACCACTCCCCAAACACCCACCTCCAACTCAATTCCCAAACCCTAACCCTACCCCCCTTCTCCCTCGCCCTCCTCCTCTTCCTCCTCCCCCTCCCCCTCTTCTTCCTCTGCGCCCTAGCCTCCGTTACCCACAGCGTCTTCCACGGCTTCTTCGGCCGCCCCGTCAAACTCCCCTCCGCCCTCCTCTCCATCCCCTCCTCCCTCCCCCGCCTCATAGCCACCACCCTCCTCTCCCACCTCATCCTCTTCTCTTTCTCCCTTCCCCTCCCCCTTCTCCTCCCCCGCCTCTCCCTCGCCTCCCCGCTCCTCCTCACCGCCTCCACCATCCTCCTCCTCGCGCTACTCCTCTCCCTACTCTACCTGCGCGTCTCCTGGTCTCTCGCCCACGTCGTCGTCGTCACCGAGTCCGCCTGGGGCCTCCAAGCCCTCCGCCGAAGCGCCTCTCTCGTCAACGGAATGACCCCCGTCGCCGCATCCTCCTTTCTCTTCTTCGGCTCCCTTGAGGCCCTCCTCCTCTGGACCGCCTTCCTCCTTGGCTCCGACGGCTGGGCCTGGAAAGACTGGGCCTTCGTCACCCAGATCGTTCTCACCTCCACTGTCCTCATGATCCTCATGCTCTACCGAGCCGCCGCCGACACCGTCCTCTACATGTACTGCAAGGCCGTTCACGGCGAGCTCGCCCTCGACATCGCCCAGGAGTTTGCCTGGCAATACGTTTGCTTGCCCTTCGATGAAGGCAACGTTCCTCATGTTGTTTCGGTTGTTCATGTGTAATGAATGTAGCGCCCCAGGTTGGTTGGTTGGTTCAACGTTACTTTTTGTAACGTGACCTTTGTATCTTCTCTCTTGCTCCTGTAAATTTCTGTTATCGTTTAGTAGAGGGTATGTAGAACTTATCGTTGTCAAATATATATAAACATATATACTGTAGTTTAGTGTGTGAAGCTTCAAATTTGGCAGTTATTATTTGGTTGCATAATCATGGCATGGATGAATGCTCTTTTAAGTTAAGTAGTTAACAATTGTGCTAAAGGTTTGATCGTGTAGTGTTAATCAGGGAAGTTATGATTTTAATCTTATTTGGTTTATTGGAGTTTAGCTGAATCCGAAGTGTAACAGAAGGTTTGGAACTAGAAATCACTTGGGTGCAATCAATTACATCCCTTTTGGATCATGGTGGAATAAATCAGTTTGAATGATGATCAACTTGCAGGTCATCTTGCGAATATGGCCTCACTTTCTTCTTGCTGCCTTGCATATTCAAAAGTTTATTCCTCGTCATGCTTCTATGATCTTTTGTAATGCTGTGGAATTTCTTCCCAGAGATAAATCTGCTTGTAGTCTGTTTAGGCCCTCCCCATTACTGAAAAATTAACTAGAAATAGGGAACTGATGACACCTTGGTCCAATTTTGCACAAGGTCTTGGTGTTGGAGACATGGGAGTTAATATAGCCTAAGGTAATAGTGATGGTACATTAGGTGGCATATATGAAGATGTTTGCACAACAAAAATAGCAAAATGATCTCCTTTTATTTTTGGGTTTTATTTATTAGATGCGTAAAAAGGAAAATGATAAACGAGATTATAAAAATAAGAGAAAATATAATTTATTTGAAAATGTCTTGGAAAGACATGCAGTTACTGTTGTGGTTGTCTGTGTTTGTCTGAGTGTGTTTATGCTGGTGCTATGTTTTCGCGTAAATGTTGTGGGAAGTTGAAACAAAATATTGGCCACACTGATTTGTGATGACAATTAAAGATTAGAAAAGTCTGAAAGAAGTGGAGATCAGAATAAGAGATGAAGATATCCTTTTCATTATTCTTAGAATATAGGTAATGGAACTAGTGGCATATTGTTTGTTATCAAACCGGTGACAGATCCTTTTTGAAAGAGTATCCTTTCAACTAAGCTTTCTTAAACGTGCAAAAGACGTACCTTCTCTTGGCTTAATTTGTCTTGTTATTAAAAAATTCATCCTTTTTCAAAGCCGAATTTTCAGAAGGGATTCTCATGTGTATGTTGAATCGGATGAATTATGCTTTGGGTGCTTGTAAATTGTGATATCTATTAAAATCGTCTTCCTATAATTCGTCAAAATAGGTTGAAGATTTACAAAGACTTATACGTGTCGAAGCTATCCTATTTAATATTTGCTCGTAAAAATAAACATGGATCCACTGAAAAACCAAGATTGATATGGTTGGGAGAATCATTAGCTTATTGAAACATTCACAAGGTTAACTTTGCTTTATAAGGGGCTAATGACATCAGGTAAATAATTTTATGTAGTGAGTAGTGAATAATATTGTAAAGTTATTGATAGTTAGATGAACTTACCTACTTTTAAAAATAATTTTTTCTAGAGTATTATCTTCCTCCTATCCTATGATTACATTTTGAAATTTCTGAACACGGATTAAAAATAATACTAGTTGTGTTATTTATTAGTTTTACTAAAATCATCTTACTAATAAATGTATTATTTTACTTGTTATAAATACAAAAGTTAATATAATTTATGTGGAAGTGGATAAAGAAATAAGTGATTAGGGTTCTATTGATTGAAAATTGAGAATATCAATCAATTTAATTTTTTCTTAAAATAGATAAACAATTAGCGTTCACGAAAATAAACACAAGTGTTTCACATATTACTATTAATAATTCTAATAACTACATAGCTTGTGAGACAAGCATAGAATCATCATTAGTGATTATTTGAAACAAGCTATGAAGTTGTTAGTGTTTAATAATAAGTGAGACAAATTTAAGCATATTTACACACATAACTACATTTACGGGATAGACGTTGGGTTACATTTTCAAATGTACAAAAATCGCTACTCTAGATCATATTTACTTACACGAAGCCTTATAACTTTAACTATAAAAGAGAGGTTTCGTGAGTTTGCACGAACCTCTTCTTTGAATGTTTACCTATATACGCACTAAACAATACTAATAATTTGAACCATGTAAGTTGATTGAAATCTGCAGACTATTTCCTCTTTGGGTTAGAATTACTTTGAATATGGCCTTGAACTCATTCGACACGTAGCAAAACTCGTCGGAGAAAATTATGTTTTGAAAGAACTGTTAAATTGGCAAATTAACCAGAGTCGTTTTAATAGAAATTATACACGAAGACACAAACTAAAGAAACCATCGTAACATTTTGGAGTTCGCTAGAACTGACCAGTTACTATCGACATGAAACTTTGTACATCGATTCCCACATGATTAAATGTCCAAAATTTGCGAGCATCATCTTAAATAGTTTAAGAACATCTTACTCACACGTCAAAAAATGAACATTTCCAATCAAATGGTCAGAAATATAGCTATCTAATTGACACAGTTGGTCACAATTTTCTACTGTGACCAACAACACTGGATGTCGATTCAGGCTTTTTAAAAGCACTTTCATCCATATGAGCTCTGAAAAGAATATTACTCCAATTTGTAGGTCTCTGAACAATCCTACTCGGAACAACCCGATCACTGTCTTCCCCGCCAGAAGCCTCATATCCGTCACTAGTTGAACATGACAGAGGAATTTCCTTCAGAGCAGCATCAGCAGCTGAAGGACCTGCAAGCTGTTTTGCCTTTTGAACACCCGAAGAGGACACCCCAAAAGGGCGAATATCAGGAGAATCTAAACTGCTTTCAGGCGATGAAGGAAGAATCCCAGCAGAGCTCGACATTGCTTTACTTGTTTGAAATGCACAGCGCGCTTCAAACGGTAGAGGGGCAAACCTAGATACCCCACTCAAACCTTTATCAGTATTGCTGCCACAATCTTTTCTCAGAGATTCTGTAGACATGTCGCCAAGAAGATGAACCCGCTTACCAGCCCGCTTCTTGCTGTTCTCAATTCTGGGAAGCATTTTTCGGCCACTGCTACCAAAACTGCTTTCTGGTTCCAGTCTTGTTAGAGGCTGCAGAATTTTGGACTTTCTTCTTGCTTCTGCAGCAGCCTTGGAAATTTCTTCGGCATTTAAGCGTGCCAATGTCCAAGGACTAATTTTTACCGTTCCAGGATTCTTTTTCTTTAACGGATCTTCTCTCATTGTCTTCTTTCCCAGTGAACTAACAGAACCCGTGTCTGGGGGCACCACATCGAACTACAACCGTTAACACCCCAACCCCCCAAAAGATAAGGAAAAATCAAACAGCTGGTCCTCTCAGTAAGCAACCGAAAGAAATAACACAGCAGTAACAATCTAGAAACAACTAAATGATCGAGCTCAACAGTTTCATAAATTTAGTTTTCCAGCGGGTGAAAGTTTAGTTCATATTGTGCATGATCTGCACAGTATCAAAAACCATCCAAGAAGCTACGATAACTTCTGAAGTTGATATGTAACACTACTCCTGATATGTTCATTCAGTTAATGGCAAATGTCAATTTTTCCATTACATAATAAAGCAGGTCTAAATTGAAAAAACGTTACCTGATCTTCAAGTAACAGGCGTGGGGGTGTGCACCATGCACCTCTGTGTAAATTGGTGAAGGAGCTTGCACTACTCAATCCAGTAAGTGAGCTAACAGTTGACATTTGGGGACTTTGCTGACCTCCGTTTCCTAGTTGGTCCTGCTCCTGCTCCCTCATAGCTATGATGTAATCGTATGTGCTGAGTCCCTGAATCACTCATCAAACTAACAATTAACACTTCAGACTGAGGATAGATAGTTTGATAATGTTTAGCACTAAAAATTTCAGTTAGAGAAAAGAGCCTAAAACTATAAACAAATTCCCTTTCATGATCCAGTGTTAACCAGATAATCAATATACCAAAGAGCAGTCAACCTTACCTTTTTAATGAGGAGGATATGAAAGAAGAAAAGTTGAACAACTGGTAAGGTAGCAATCATTGCAAGAATGGTGCAGATAGACTGAAAATTTTCACAGGAGAAAATAAGAATAGCTGCATCTGGAAATAGCCTCAGATTTTTATCAAACGAAAAGATTCCAAACAAAAACGAGCAAAAACTGGTTAGTCTATTAGAAGCAAAAAAATGCATTAATACAGAAACATAGTAATCACACATAAGAGGGAGGGGGAGAAAGCTCACCACCACAAGAACAAAGGGAACCAGAGAGAAACCGGTTCCCAACTTGGAGGATATATCCACAGAAAATTGCTTCCTCTTGACAAAACAGAAGATAAGCACTAGAATTCCAGTCAACCATTGAAGAATAAACTGCAATCTCAAGCCCAAGGTGCAAAAATCATGTACAGACCTGTCATTAGTTAGTCAAAATAAAAATGACTAGGAAATACAAACAAATCCATACTTGTGATGCTCTATAGATTATGGCACGTTGAAACAATTTTAAGACAGATTTGCGATGGTTCAAAGAGGAAAAGGAAAGAATTAAAACTTAATAGGTAGACAAATAGGGTCAAAAAAGATGAAAGATTTTTTCCTGGGCAATAGAGGCTGATTTCCAAATGCTGATGATTTCAGGCAGAATTACATTTTTCAATTCTTACGTAGGGGAGTTAATACAAAAGCTTGAAGATTTGATGATTACAACCAAATTGTGCAAATTCATGATTTTGATCTAGTTTGCTTGTTTGATCTTGCGTTTTGAGTGCAGATGAAGTTTTTAATGGCTTAAAAACAATTTTAATCCATTAGAATGTTCTTCAAGTTGCTGGAAATACAAAGAAGAATATTTTAATCGATTAAAATAATCTTTTAATTGATTAACTTTGGCCATTTAATCTTCAAATTGCACTCTGTTTCAATCAATTAAAATGAGCTTTAATCAATTAAAATCACTTAAAGATCCCTCTTTTAGTGATTTAAATGGATTAAGATTTCAAGTTTCAATTCTAGAACTTAGCCTTTGTTTCTAAAAAGTAGAACTTTCTAGTTATGGTAGGGTCAACCATGTTAATGAGAGTACGGATGGATGGACAATATTGCTTACCAAGAGCATAGCAGTAACCATGAGCGCGAAAAACTGCCGGTAGTTTCTTTTCCCTATGCAGTTGTTAAGCCACTGCAAACCAAGGTAGAAACAGTCTTTCAGAACATATCTCAAGTGATAACTAAAGAAATAGTCAGATATCATACTCGGCAATGATGATCAAAGTGATCTACACACTTGTCACAAACTCTACAGTGCTTGCTGTACTTGAAAACCTACATCAATGTTATTCTTCAGTGATATACAATCTAAGAAGTGCAGATTAAACATGAGTTTGTAACAGAAGATAATTATGAAGTTCTCCATGCAATTATGTCAAGGCATCTTTTCACCTCCACATGACTTAAGGAATGAACTCCAACAGTAATATTAAAAGCATAATACATTTTCAGTTCAAAATCTTCTACGCACCTCAACTTCACACAAACTGCAAAAGAACATACCATCTTCACTTATTTGTTTATCTGAAGATTTCTCGGTTAAACTTGAGCAGCTGCAGATATAAGCACAAGGAGAAGAAACCAAGAGTACAAAGGCTGAACATGATGATGTACTCTTCTCCACAGAATTCGAAGCATTTTCTGAAATTCCTTTTGTTCCCAATCCCTCCTTATCCACACAACTAGCTTCAGCTGTTGATGCATATGCTTCATGCATTGACGAAGTTGATTCTTCACCTAATTTAGAACTCTTTACTTCAGCAAGCTTTTTACTGTCTGGGATTTTAAGATACTTTTTGGACTTCAAAACCCCCGGATCTACTGGATCTGATGCTGCACACCAAATGTACAGTCCAAAGACACTAATAATCTGGAAAAAGAGGAAATATCACTATACCATGATGTCTGTGGAAATAACAGTCCTAGCCCTAGGAGAGTCTTATGTAGAAGGAGTAGCCAAAATAGCTCACAAAAGGCGTGAATATCAGAGAATATAAAATGCATAAAAATGCATATCTGCATACATAGATAGTTCTAAAACTTGATAATATTGTGTTCCAGAGAATTGTAAGTGCATAAAACTAAAGTATTGAGCAGTGTATGGAGTTTTCTCTTGTTCCACTACGGTATCTCGCTTTGACAAAGGATTTAGTTGACATAAACCAAGATCAACACAAGGCAGTTATCAGCAAAATAACTGCAGATATATAGGTAAGGAATCCACTCACTCTTAAGGGTAAGTTTTTGACACTTCCACTCCTTAAAAGCTTTCTATAAAACACACAATTCTCATAAAATTATATGATATTTCATGTACTTCAATTTTTAGCTACATTGAACATATGTATGTAATCTTATAATCAGAATTTACTTATATCATGAAATGCATGCCCTACGTTAAAGTAAAATCTCTACTCACTAAAATAAAGTTAACTGTCGAAATATCAAATATTTTTTAAATTATGAGATTTTAAACTAGCTTGGATCATGTCCTAGGAGCAAAAAAAATAGAACCACGAATATAGTTCTAATAGGAAATTTTTAAAGTAGTTAGTTAATACTAAATGGGTTAAACAAAAAATTTGGTTAGTCCTTGTTTGTGTTTTGAATTCTCAATTTGATTCCTACCCATAAAAACTTATTAAATTGGTTTCTGCCCATATAAAGTGTCACTAATTTGGTCCCTGTCACCATTACCCCATTCTTACGATCCTTACACATGCAACATATTTTAATATGCCCCCTTGCAAGTAGGGATAAAATTAATAATGTATTACAGATCAAATTAAGAATACGTGGCACATATAGGGACAAAAATCAAAATAAGAATAAATTACAGGTAGGGGTCAATTAAGAATGAGAAAGAACAACCAATTGTAGGGACTAAATCAATTACATTTTACATTTATAAGGATCAATTAAATAAGCTTTTTATGTGTAGGGAATAAATTGATAACTCACTTCATGTTGTACCAGACTAAGTTATATGTTTAACCTAATAAATAATACAAAGAATTTAAAAAAAAAAAAAAAATCTTTGAAATGTAGTTCACACATGTCTCGTGATGGCTATTGGTCATAACTCGGGAGTGTGTGCTTAAAATGGATGTGAAAAATGGACAAAGGAAAGAGACTTAAGAGGTCACAGCAAGCAACCAAATGGCCCTTATCATGTACAAAGACAGCTCCATAGAACCCTTCACTGAACTACACGACAATCTTAACAGACTGGTAGATCATATGATAAAGAACTACCTGAAAACTTAAACGGAATTCAGATTTACAAAAGAAACCAAACACAAGAATCTGGGACCAAACAAAATCACAGATCTCACTCATTTCACAAACTAACTTAGAAGCAGAAAATGAAAATATTACACATCGAAAAAGGCAGAGAGATATAGGAAGATGGGTTACCAGCGGCGAGTAAAGGCCAACAACAATATACTGATACGTCTTGTTTCCAACAAAAGGAGCGAAGAACACGTAGAAGGCAAAGCCCAGAGATAAAAACACAGCACAAGCCACCACCTTCACAGAGATTTTCCACAATGAATAAGAAAGATAAAACCTTTGCTGAAAAAGAATCAAACTTTTGCAAGTACCTGAAGAGGGTGGTAAGGTAACTGCCATCCATGTTTCCTCATGGCTTTTTACTTTCAAGTTGAACTCGACTTTTGAAGAAGAACTCAAAGAACAACAAGAACAACACAGAACACTACACAGAAGAAGAACAACCAGGGACGGTTATTTTTGTTTTTGTGTCTACTTTTTCACGTTTTTCAAGGGAGGAAGGAATGAAAAATCAGAAATTTTTCATGAAGGACGAGGAAAAGGAGGTTGAAGCAGATAGAAAGAGATGGGAACGTGAGAGAGAGAGTTGAATCGGGATAATGGTGGTGGGTGTGAAGTGTGTCTTGAGGAAGCTTTTTCTTTTGTCTTTGTCTGGTTTCAAAGAATGTTTAGTGAAGAAACACTGAACTAAAGTTTGGATTTTGGTTTGTAGTTTGATCATTGGTTGCCAAAGCTCTTTCACAGCTCAGCAAGTTAGAACAAACTTAGGTGTTTTTAAGTTAAAATAAAGTAAGTTCTTTTTTTTTTTTCTGGCTGTTTGAGGATAAAATATTAAAAATATCAAATTTATTTTTATGATTTTCACTCTTTAAAATCTTAGTGTGATGATTTCAGATTATAAAATTATTTTGGTTAAAAGAACTTTTTACTTGATCTAATTATGAAAAGACCTTACCACACACCCTTTTTACTTTTTGGTTTCTGGTGCCACCTGCCACCACTGCAGCAAAATGCCTTTACCTTTTTGAATTGGCACAGTGCACTAATTATCTCCTTATGTTTTAAGATTTTATTTTAGTTTAACTCACTCTCATTATATATTTGTTAATTTTAAGAGAGCTTTACCAGTTTTATTTTGATACTAAAATTTTATAACATCTATATCTTTTATAATTTAAATTTGTATTTTAATTTTGAGTTATGATATATTGACGTCATCCAATCATTTGATATTAAAAAAGATAATAATTTTTAATTATAGAACTATTGTGCAGAGAAAAGTAAAAAATTAAGATAGGTTTTGGGAAAAATGTTGTATTGTCATTCTCTTTTTATCGGTTTAGCTTTTCTTTTATACCGTCTTTGTCTTTCTTTTTATTTTACACATCTCATTCCGTTACATGTGTAGTCGTTCTCGATTTGTATGTGATCATTCGCCTTTCCAATATTTTCTTTCTTTTGAATTCATTCTTTTCCAATACATTTTTTATTTCAAAAATATTATATTTGAATTCTTAGCCACATCAATAAATAAACCTTGTTGGAGTTGTCGTAGAGTGGTATTTTTCTATGAATTGTCAAAGTATTATTTTTTTTTATTTTTATAATTTAATTTTCATAATTAAATATTTTGTTTATTCTTTAGAATTATGATTTGATACAAGATTGGATTCTTAAATTTAAAACTATCACTTTATTACATTAGAATGCTTTATTACAGAATTTTTATAAGACTTAAATATTAAATTTATAAGACCTAAATATTATATTTAAGCCTAAATACTAAATCTTAGAACTTAAATATTAGATTTAAGATCGTAGTTAAGATTTATTGAAGTTGTTTTCACTTTCGTTTGATTTTACTTTTGCAACAAAGTTTTTCATATATACCTCATCATTTAGCTTTGAAAATTGTAATAATGTATTAAGATAATCCTTAATTAATTCTTCAAATCATATATAATAATTAATTTAGTTCTTCAAATTTTAATATATATATATATATAACGAAATTAATAATTAAAATAAATAAATAAATGATAAAATAATTTCAGAAAATATTAATTATTAATTAATGCAGTCTTTAAAATTGTAATAATAAAATAATTTAACCCAAATTATAAATTTTAATTTTTTATGGTGAATGTGAAATTCAAAATTGATTTGTCTTTTGTAAAAGTAGGTAAAACACAATGACAAAAATTAAATTGTAATTGTAATTTTAGGAGTTTCAAGATTCTTACGAAAAAAAAAACATTTAACAGATACCTTTTATGGTAAGGGAAGACAAACTATAGTGATAAGAGTACCGACAATTTGATAAATAAAAAACATTAAGTATTGACACAATTATATAAAGAAAAATATACAAAAAATAATTGCAGGAGAAACAAATACGACTTTTACAGTGTTTTATCACAATGAGAGATTATGTTCTGTCCTTAACATACATATAATTAAGTTTTAACTAAAAAAAAACAACGAGTTTCATCATTTCTAGTTCACATGTGTATTTGTTATTTTTCTCATGGCCATTTTAAGCTTTTTATAATACAAGTATTATTTACAGTTTTTTCAAGTTTATATAAGACTCTTATTCTTTAATAAACAGTATGTTTAATGGAGATTGAATGTCTGTTAAATTTTAAGAGTTATGTTTAGTCTTTAAAATATCTTAGAGTGTAGTCTTTAAAATGTCTTTGAATGTACTACATAATTATGATTTTTGGACTCTAAAAATGAAAACTCTATTTACCTCCTTATATGTTTTAGAGTTCATATAAATGGGATATAAAGGTTCAGTTATCATGATTGTCCAATACAACAGTGAAAAAAAAAACTACAAATGTAAAAAAAATTGGATGATTTAAAGTGGAGTCTTATTAATAATATTTTTAATAACTGAGTGTGAAAATATTAGAGTAATCAGGATGTATTCTTCAATAAACATTCGAAAGATATTCAAATGTGATAACAATTAAACTTTAATCTCTCAAGCTAAATTTTCAAAATAAACAAAATGAAAGAAAATAAAACTTTAGATGAATACTTTAATATATTGTCTAAATTGGTGAATCAAATGAAGCCTTATGGAAATATAATCAATGATTGAAGAATTGTTGATAAATATTAATTTTGTTGAATTTAATCATATAATAGAAGAAATTAAGGATTTGTTGACCATAATTATTTCAGGATTGATGAGATCATTTGGATCTTATGACTAAAGATTGTTCATGTTAAAAAGTCATTGAAAAGTGTGTTTCAATCTAAACTCATGGTATTATGTAAAAAAGATGAATTAATAAACATTGTTGAGTTTTCTAAAGATGACAGACTTGGCAGAGGTAGAGCAAGAGGAAGAAACTTATGTGATAGAGGAAGAGGCTACTTTGACAAAATATTAAAAGATCAAACAAATATTGTGTAATATATAAGAAGAGCAATCTTAAAGAAAAATATAGTTGTGGAACAAAGGCAAATCACAGTGTTATAATTGCAAAAGGTTTAGACAAGTTTAAAGGGATTGTCACTTTTGACAATCAACAACATAATTCATTTGTTGAAGCAAATCAAGGTCGAGAAAACTTATTTTTTGTTTGTCAAAAGAAAATTCAAGATTATAAGAACACGGTGGATAGTGGTTACAACAACCATAAGACGGGATATAGATAAGCTTTTGTTAACATAGATTCTTCATCTTCCTAAAATGTTGTATTAGGCAATGAAGAGTATTTTAAAGTAGAAGACAAAGGCAACATTGGAGTTATAAAAAAGCAAGGTAGTAAAGTTATTTGTGATATTCTTTATGTGCCAAAATAAAGGAAAATTTGTTGACCATTGGACAATTTTTGGAGCAAAATTATTCTCTTTGATTTGAAAATCACAAGTTTAGAATTTTTTATTCAAAATAAAAAAAATGAAGAATTATTATTTGATGAAAATGGAAAATAACAAAAGCTTTCAACTTTTGCTTGATTATGAGAGAAAACTCAACTTGATGTGAGAAAATAAAATGACTCTCTTTTCTGGAACAAGACTTGGGCACTTAAATTAAAGTGGTCTTGTGTTGCTTTCTCAAAAAATATGGTGTTTGGGCTACAAAATATTGAGAAAAAAAAAAGTATATGAAGATCATCAACAACCATTTCTAAAGGATGAAACAAGGTGAGTCAAAGAAGTGACAGGAGAAGTGAGTATGTCTCCAATATATTCAAGAAGCTTATTGAAGATAAAATAGTTGACAAATAATTGACTGTTGGCTATATACCTCAACAAAATTGTGTATCAGAAAGGAAAGAAGCAAAATGGGATAGAAATGACAAATTTCATGTTGTTTGAGACAGGAATACTTAAAGAGTTTTGGCCAGGGGTTGTTAATATAACAATTTGTCTGTTGAATAAATGTTTAACTAAATTTCTTTGAAACATGACATAATTTGAAGTATAGAGTAAAAAGAAACCAAACAATCCTGCTTCTAACCACCTATTTAATATCTTTGTGGGACCAAACAAATTCATATGTAACTAATAGAAGGGTCTATTATTAGAAACATTTTTTAATTTAAGTGTTTAAGATATGCATCAAAATTACGAGTATTGAAATTTTCCCTAACAATAATATGCATTAAAATAAAATCATGTTAAAGTAAAATCGAGTTAAGTTCTTACGAGTTAAGTTTTTATAAGACAAAAAATATTAATCTCTTAAGTTTTACTTTTGACACCTAGGTTTTAATTATAACAAACAAAAGAATTTTAATTTTTTTAATGATTTACCTAGTTTATAACAAGTAATAAACAAGAAACAAATATGATATTTGATCATGACTAGAGAACAAGTCTCCTAATAAAGGTAAAAGTCATGGTCGAAGCAAAAAAAAAAAAAAAAGAAAAAAAAACAAGTTAGGGGAAAGAAAAAAAAGTAAAAAAAACAAGATAATAAAAAAAAATAAAAAAAAAATAAAAAAAAAAAA
>Ga0099824_1002883_pt1 | contig 25164 bp, 11 predicted proteins | sample SiratrowhiteBW_FD_76837 | JGI IMG/M metagenome (GOLD analysis project Ga0099824, IMG submission 76837) | Root nodule microbial communities of legume samples collected from California, USA - Siratro white BW | ecosystem: Host-associated > Plants > Roots > Nodule | place: USA: California...
AAAAAAACAAAAAAAAAAAAAAAAAAAAAAAAAAACTTACCAAAAAAAAAAAAAAAAAAAAAAAAAAAACCTGATTCACATTCATGCTTATTGACATTGATCAAGACAAAATTTATACAGCCCCTAAGTGCTTTCTTTTTATGCTGCTACCCAATCATTATAAAATATGCAAAAAAAAAAAAATGTACCTTTAAGAGGAGGGCATTGAGTTTGGCTTCTTCTCCCAAACAATAGCCATGAGACTCCAAAATATCCTCAAAAAAAATCTCGAGTCGGTAACAGTCGTCATCATGCCACACCAAGAAGTCAAGCTTCCTCCTTTGGGGCACGACCAAGCCCACAACGCCCTCCCAAGAGCCGAGCACGCTCATGCAGTGGTCGGAGAGCATGAAGCCGGCGTAAAGGACTCCGCTTTGAAGGCGGTGGAGGGGGCGGAAGATGATGTCTTCAGGGGTATCGCAGAGGCGGAGGAAGTGGGAGTGGATGAGCAGTTGTTGGAGGTGAGAGAGAGAGAGGGCGCGGGACTTGGCGTCGAGTGTCTCGAACTGGACGCGGCCGGCGCCGCGGGACTTCCAGTTGGCGTTGTCGGAGAAGATTTCGAGGGCGAAGACTGTGGAAGGACCCACCTTGGATTCGAGGAAGTTAAGGAGGTCCTTGGCGGTGGTAGAGCGAGGTATGTTGAAGATACTAACTGTGAGCGAAAGAGGTTTTGTTGTGGTTTCCATGGTGATGATGAAGATGGCACTCAGTTGCAGAGTGAGTGACAGAGTAACTCAACACAGGGAGTGTGTGTTGGCAAAGAAATTAGAAAGAAAAAAAATTGAATTTTGTGTTACTGGAAACAAACAAAATCCATGTTCACTAAGGTTTATATAGGAGTCCGCATGGGTCACAGTTTGGGCCGGTTGATCATGCAACCTTATAAAAATTAAAATTTTATTTTATTTGTTTAAAATATATATTTTAAATTATGCATTCTGAAATATATTTTTAAATATTAAAATATAAAATATATTAATGTATGAAATATATTTTTAAAGTGAGAAACACATTTCAAAGTATACGTTCCAGACGGTATATTTTGAAATGTATTTTCAAAATCCACATTTAAAAATGTCTTTACGTATCTAAAAATATATTTTAAAATATACATGAAACCTCAATATAAGTTTTAAACTGGAATTGTTTTATAGATATGAAAGAGGTACATAATTCAATGGTCCAACTTATAAACACAGGTCACATGTGAAAGAAAAATTGAAAGTTGTTAATTTATTAAAAGATTATAACAATACCAAAAAGTTTTAGCATACAAAATTGAAACTTAACTATTTCTGTAATTTTCAAAACTTTTTTAATTTGATTTATTTATAGTTTTTCTGTGGTTTAATTATAAAATAATTATTTATAAAAAATTACTTTATTATGATTCTTAATTTTTCTAATTTGATGTTATTTTTTTATTATTTGATTAATGAATTTAATGATTTGATTCAAAGATGATCTTTGTTTCCTTAAAGTTCAAGTTGTTTAAAAAATGTATTCAAACAAATCAAGATATATCTTTTTTCTAAATCATAACTAAATTGAATCGTGCTATCGTCTCCATACTTCTCTCCCTCTTATTTGAATAAAAATAATTAATTATTTTCCTGATTTGTTAATTAAGGATAAATCCTATTTTTCTTGCTTTATCTGTATTTTCAACATATATTTTTTTGTATTTTTTTATTTTTTTAAACATGTGTTTTACCTCATGTAAATATGATGGGGTCAGTATTGTAGTCCGTATCCTTAATTAAAGGTACAATATAAGTTCAAATTGAAATGATTATTTTTTAGCTATATAATTTAATTAAATAATATAACTATGTAATATAATAGTATTGTTAACTAAAGGAGTTTTCAAATTTTCTTTCAATATTTATCTTTATCTGTCTCTTTTCAATAATGTTTTCGTGCTTCAATTTTATTTATTTTCTTTTTATGTATTTTTTATTTTTGAAAAAAAAATTAATTACTCCTGTATAAAAATAAATATATATGAATTTAAATATTTTATCAATAAATATTGTCTCATATATTTTTAAATAATTTTTTTATATTACTACTTCATTCTATTATACATTAATAAATATATAATAGACTTTTCTATATTATATAACTTTGATGTCAATTAATATGTATTAATTATAAATATAATTATTTTTAAATAAAATTTTCTAAGTATTATTTTACCCTATAATAATAATTTACAAGTTTTACTAATAAAATATGTTTTTTAGTTATTTAATAAATAATTAAACTATAATTAATAATATTTGAACTAATACTTTATATTCTTAAGAAATTTTTATTTTTTAATTTAGTTTTTAAATATTTTAAATTCAAATTCATACATGATATTATTGATTACATATTTTGTGTTTTTTTTATTTATATTATAATAACCACAGACAAACAAAACAGTACTAATCAATTTTAAATTGATATTCATTTATTTATTAAACATACTTTTTAGTTTTATCATTTAAAATGATTTTTATTTATATTAATAATATATTTTTCACATACTTTTTAAAACTAATTTCAACAATGTGTTTAAATATTTAATAATTTTACTATGCACCACTTTAAAATTTAAAAACCTAAAAAACTATCATAATTGAAATATTTTATTATTTGTTTTAATTTTCATTTATTTATTTAAATTTATCTTTTTTTTAAATTATTGGATTTATTTCAAACATCCTACATTACACACTATGAACTATAACAGATGCAATACTGATATTTTTGTATTAGGGATGAAAAGTCCTTATGTTGATTCATTGTGTTTGAGACAAAGAAAATATTAAATAAAACTTTATAAGAAATCCAGTTAATTATTAATTTAAGTACAAAACATAATGTAAAAATCAGAATTTTCTCTTTCATTGTTATAAATTTTATGGAAAATGGGTCTCGGCAAAGAAAGAATGTGCTCGTTCATTCATTTGGCTTACGTTGAATGCGCTTTTACATTTCTAAGAGCTAATTTTGTCAATTATAATTGTACAATATAATAAGGAAAAACGAAATCTTTTTTCCCTTTCACTCATAACTTGTATCCAAAAGAGAAAAAACATAAAAAAAGAGATAAACGTAATTAGCAATGTGCATATATGTAATTAACTATACACGTATGTGTTCACATATGTGGTTAATGTGCATATATGTAGTTAATTGTACACGTATGTGTGCATATATGTGGTTAACTATCCACGTGCATGGTTAGCTGTGAAAGTCAAACAATACTTATTAATTGGATTTGTTCATAAACATTTATTAAAAATGAATGTTTTAATAAGTAATTGACTATATAAATTTAACCACTTTCATTTGTAAAGTAGGTTCCAAGATAGAATTCATATATTCAAAAATAGAATTCATATATTCAAAGGCAAAGGCAAGGACACTTAACCAAATAAGTATAATTTGACTGACACGTACACGTTGCACTGGATTGGCGAGAAATTGAACGAAAATCCTCCTAACACCATAAAACCCCTGAACCCTTCTTTTCAACCTAGATCAATGCGATTGCATGGATAAGTAGGAAGAGACAAAGTAGAAGAGAGGCAAATATGATTTAGCATGTTTAAATGGGTGTTTATTAATGGTATAATATAAAACATAAATAAGAGGACTATAATTGGCATGCAATTCTTGATACAAATACATCTTCAAACCTTCTTAGGACTTAGGGGAAAGCTGCATTAGAACCACGAAATGTGGGGTTCTTTGACCAAAGCCATATCTTGGAAACAGAGAAGCTCTCACCTTTGGTTGAGTCGCTTATCCTCTTTCCCTTCACATTCTCATCTTCTGCAACATCACCACATTCAGACAACACCACTTGAAGATTCGAATCACCAACCACATACCGATACGAACCCATGGAGTAGCATCTTCTCTCATTCAAACTACCACTCTCTCCACTCTCTAACTCCAACCCATTGTTTCTGAATGTTCCAAGCCTCACCGAAAACACCCTCCTACTACCAACTGATCTTTCACTCTCTGAAAACCCCTTCTCTTCTTCCTCACCACTGAACCCACTTGGCAGAACCAAAGAATTCGAATTCCCAATGCCAACATTAAACAGCATTGGATTCTGATTCTCCACGTAGTTGGAGAGACTGGCCCTGCAAAGAGGACACGTGGAATTCGAGAGGAGCCACGTGTCAAGACAGTTCATGTGAAACGCGTGAGTGCACATAGGAAGCAACCTCAGGTTGTCGTCCTCGGAGAACTCGCATAAACACACCGCACAATCAAACGGTTCCTTTGAACCCAATAAGTCTTGGTAACGGAAAACGGGTAGAGCCTCTATGAGGGTTTGGTCTAGACCCGAATCGTGCAAGCGGAAGAGTTGTTGAAGCTGCCTCTGAAGAACACGTGAGCGCGTGGATTCGTGGAACCTGTTGGAGTTGTAGAGTGAAGAAGGGGTTGGTGTTTTCATGAAAAACCATAGAACCAAATGGACAAGTCCGTACACGAAGAAGATAACTGCTAGAACAATTATGACCAGCAAAATGAGCGGACTGATTCTGCTGAGAGATGATGGCGTTGTTGCTTCTTTCTCGTTGGTAGCGTTGCCGTCGTTAGGAGCTTGGTATGCTGAGAGAGGAGATTGAGGATATGACTCATATGAGTACTTCACACCACCATTTTGCTTCGTTTCAAACTGAATGTTGCGCATTTTGGCAGATGAATATTCTTTTTTCAATGTACAATGACAACAAAGATGTTTGTGTCCAACACTTCATGTAAATTATTCAAACTCTTGCTGGCTAGGAGGTTGACTGTGGTAGACTTTAGCAGATGAACAATCTGAAAACTGATATTCCTGATTTGTCTTTCCATGTGGGAAGTCAAGGGGGCATTTTCTGGTGTTGAGTAGGACAAGAGAACAAAGACTGTGATTATGTAGTACTTTGTGGAAGATTCATTCCAGTGGAGTGGTGTCACTTTTGTGAGAAGAGAAGCATTAGAAAAAGTATGTTATGCATATGGTTGGATTGTTAATGTGGATTTTGTAGCAAGGAAACTTGTTTCCTTTTTTCTAATTAAGATGGGAGGACATATAAGGACATATAGAGGGCTTATAAAGAAAAAAAATGAAGGAAGAAATGATAGATGGGAGAGTGTTATTACCTTTTGGAAAAGTCAACAAGCATAACCGCATTGTCAGTTCAGTGTTGGTTGGTGGACATGGAAATTTGTTTAACTTTACTTTTACACCAGAGGTCCAAAGCAATTATATAAATAGACCTCTCTATCTATATAAACACGTCAAAAGTTATACTACTTTTTAATATATATATTCTCATCATATTATTTTTTTGTATTTCTTCCCTGTGAACTTATTTTTTATTTTGAAAAAATATATAAATACAGTTTCTCACGTATAAATACTGAAGTCCCTGTATTAAATCGATCATGTTAATTTTTTCTGTCTCTTATAGTAGGAAATGAATTCAGGAAGCTTTTTCTTTTTGTCTCTTTTTAGTAATATCCTGTTTGGATGTGTGCTGATACTGATTGGCAAGATAGACAACAGTCATTCAAATAGTAAAATAACTTTTTCATTTTCTTTCTTCCCCACTGCCTCTTACTTTTGTTTTTGGCATGCCAATATTATTAATAAGTTATACTAATAATTAGTTCCACTCACCCCTCAACTCTGTTTTTAGACTGTTAATCTTGTTTAATATTACAATCATTTACGTTTTATCACCTCAACTATTTTTGCATTTGCTCCATTATTCTCCATTTGCTCAACTAAAAATTATGCTTACGAGTTTTTGTCCTTCGATAATGCACAAATACATTTCTTCCATAACTAGAGTATTTCCAATGTTGGCATAGTGAATTGACAGTTTTATGCAAATATTTCATTTTGACATGTATGGTAACAGAAACACCAGATGTCTAAAGAAGGAAAAAAAATAGCCAAATGATTAAGATGTTGACTTTTTTATATACATAAAAATTTATAAGTTTATACTCCAGAGCTGTCTATTTGTAGGGTGTCTTCTTTTTCCGAGTACAGAATCATTGCAGATAATAATGACCATTCCACGCCAATCTTGGCATGATAGCTGCAGAGAAAAAAAATAAAAAGTAAAAAGGAGATTTTTTTTTTTTTTTTTCACATATGAATACTATCTAAAGATTAGTAGTTTGAACGGACCCGTGAGTTCTAAATCTTTGTAGCAACTTGAAAATGTTGGTGGTTAGTGCAGTAAGCTTTTAGGCTTGAAGGGTCAAGTTGTAACCTCAGAAATTAAAGTGTAAATCTATGTAGGGTCTTTTCCAAATTGTATAATCTTATAGGCGTGTTTTGTTACATCATAAAAGCATTTGGTCACATTTAGAAGTTCACGAGACTCTCTGTGTTCAACTTTCACATGTTTTGAGGTTATGGAAACTGAAGATATCGTGAAAAGACAAAAGTAAATGGTAGGGTATTGTATTCTTGCACGCATGGCAACTAATTAAACCTATGATGGTGTTTGTTCAGACTAGGTGTGAAATGCAACTAAAATGGTGTCCGTGCCTTTATTAAGCAGCAAGAAGTCAATAAGATGGGTTCTGCACTCTTGCATTCAGATGTTATTCCCTGAACAAAACTGGGCTTACTTCCTGTTCTCTCAAGCAATCATAATATACAGGAAAAAAAGACAGAAAATTTGAAGGGTAAACATGAAAGCACAAAACAATACCAAAACCATCTCATGTTCTATAGATCTATTCATTAAAAATGCATCATCATTTCGTCAACAGAAGCCAGTGACTTGCTTACAAGAAGTTTGCAGGACTGGTTCACAGGACAAGCCTCTTAAAAAAAATTAATATTAATATATTATTATGAAATAAAAAGATATTTAATTTTAAAATTATACTTAAAAATAAATTTTAATTAAAAATATAAAATATAAAATATCTTAACAAACTCTAATTTTACATTAGTCATATAATTTTTTTTAATGATTTTAAATTTATGTTGATAATATAATTATTATTTAATAAATAATATATTTAGAAATTTTTTCTAATAAATTAATAAAATTTTTAAAAAGATATTGAGTAGTCAATAAATCCTAAATTAAAACTTTCTAATTTTTAATTTCCTTTTACTATTTCATCTATTGATATCAATTTTTTTTCTGACTCTTCTACTTATTTTTTTTTTTTTACTTCTTCACTTATTTTCTTTCTTTCATATTATTACTTTAATTTAGTATTTGATTATAGACTATTATCCAAATTCAAATTTATGTATACTGAATATTTATGTGTGATCTCTATATACATTATAGATTGAGAAATTGAAGTTTGTGTTAGTTTTGTCTTCTTTTGAATACATTAATATCATAAAAAAAATTTCAAAAAAATTCTATTTTTTATTATTATTTAATGATGCAAATATCCAAACTCAACTCCACATGACTCATGATACATGATCTTGTTATGCACCTCCATAAAATTTTGAATTCCAAAAATACTCTTATTGAAATGACGAAAAAGGCATATGTTTTTTTTTAGCACAGTATAATTTGTAAACCGGACGTCACTCCATACGTTTACATTTTAAAAAATTTGCAAACCGGATTGTTAGTGGGTGGACATCATCTGGTTTGCAATTTTGTAACCCGATGATCCAAATCGGATATGGATCATTCGGTTTACAAAATTGAAAACCGAATGATTTTCACTCAGTAGTCATCCGGTTTGCAAACTTTTTTGAAAATACAAACAAGATAAAGTGGCGTTAAAAAAAATTAATGTAAAACCTATAGTCTCACCAGCATCAACACCACCAACAAGAACATTGGATGAAGCACCATGATCACCCATAATTAAATTAATTTAGTTTTATTTTAATTGAATTTGAAATGAAACCTAATCAAGAATGAGGAGTGAGCAAAAGAGTCTTTATTTAAAATGGGTGCAGGAGTAGAGTAGAGACTCTTAATTTTAAATGTTATTGGAAAATGAGGAGAGGAGTAGAGACATTACATTAATTTTGAATAAAATTAGGTTTGGACATTAACTTAGGAAGGTGAACAGTTTGATAAAGTTAATATTATCTAAAGAAAAATTCCAAATAGAATATAAACCAGATCATCATCTGGTTAACGTTTAGAAAAATTATATAAACCGGATGAGGTGCTATTCGATTTACATTCTATTTGAAAATGTATACCGGATGACATCTCATCCGATTTATAGTTTTTGAAAATGTAAACTGGATGAGGTGTCATCCGGTTTACATAATTTTTCGAAGTGAAAGGGGTGGAGGGTATTGTTGGGTTTTATAATATTAGACTAAGGGCATAATAGACTTTTCAAGTCTAGTATGTAGGTCCAGGACGAGATCATGGAGGTGCAGAAAGAATTCGTCCATAATAAGAAAGCCTAAACGAAAGATGAAGTTTAGGATCCAATTTAAAACTTAGGTGGGCTCATAAATAGAGGAAGACTTAGAAGATTCAAGAAGCTTTGCAGTACAAGGTGATCCATTTGCTAAAAGCTCAATTATTGAAAGATAATCATATAAAGAAGACTAGACTGATTATTATCTAATCGACTTAAAAAACTAAGAGAATGACTAATAAGACTTTTAATTTATTTTATTTTTGTTTATTTTCTTTCAAAAGAGATAGACTCATAACTTACATATGTATTTAAACATCTCTTAGGATTTCATATATATTGCAAGCTAGTGAGAGTGAATTTCTTATGCTCTTGGCTGAACCAACTCTACTTATCCCTATCATCTATTTTATTTGAAATCTTACATTCCAATAAATTCAAGTTCTTATCTTAGGTTAATCCGTTCTTAATCCTTACAGACGAGTTTATATAATTTAATTAATTTCAAAATAATCTATCAAGGAAAAGTATTAAAAATTTATAATTTATAAATTAAACTTAAAAACTTACCAAAGGGCATAATGATCAAGTCCTATCTTAATTTAGTCCATTCTTAAATCTTAAGAGACGAGTTCATATAATTTAATTAATTTTAAAATAATCTTCAAGAAAAAGCATTAGAAATTTATAATTTATAAATTAAACTTAAAAGCATACCAAAGGACATAATGAAAAGATAAAAAGAGACTTAAAATTTCAAGACAAGATATTTTGATCAAGTTTATTGTTTTAGTAATCAGGTTTTATCTTTTTAATTTAGTGTTGAATTCAATTTTACATGTTATAACTTTTAATTTTTATATTTTTATAACTTTTAATTTTTATATAAAAATAAAATATGTCAATAGAACATGTGAATTAGACTATTTCAAAAGTTCAAAAAAAAATAATTAATTTTTTTTAACCACAAAAAAGACTATGAATAAATTTATAGAAAAATAAATTGAAAAATACATGTAAGTGTTTTTTAAATAAAAAAAAGATAACAATATAGGTAAACATAACAATAAAGTAATAAAGTAATAAAAAAAGATAATAATGAAAATGAAAAATTAATTTTAAAAAAATTATAAGGTAGCTAGTATACATATCACTATAATTATATAACTTCATATCAATATCATGTTAATGAGAAGTGTAAGAGAGAGCTTCTGCTCATTGGATGCACGAAAGAAGAAAATAGAAAGCTAGGCAGAGGGAGTTTTCAGGTGAGAGAGTAGAAAGAAGGAAAGGATCAAGCTTCAAGGTTTGCTAAGGTTATGAAGTTGAGCAAATTCATCCCTTTATCTCTCTCAACGTCTTCATTTTTTTTTTTTTCCTTTTATTTGTCTTCGGATGTTAAACATTATGCTTACTATTCGTAGATGTTTATAGCCTTCGATTTTGAAACTATACATTTCATTATTTCTCGTGGCCTCGCCATTACGGAAAATGATGGTACAGAAACGTAAAATAGAACACATTTTTTACATTGGTATAATAGATGCACCAACAACTGTTGGACATTTTTAGTAAATGACTTCTCTTAATGACCTTTTAAACCTCTTTTAAGTAGCTAAAAGTTATTAAAAAAAGGAGACAACTAGAATTTTATATTTCGGCTGAAATTCTTTTTAATAATTTTCTTGTACTCTTGACGACTTAGTTTCTATACTGATGTTAGGAAGAAAAACAGTTAAGCCACTAAGCAAACTTGTCAAAACTACCTGTTGGTGTTCTTGAACCAAAACACCACTGACAAGAAGAAGAAATATATTTCCATATCTGGAAGTAATAATTTTAGATAACTATACAAGAGAAAAGTGAAATTTTGAACAAGTATCTTCAACATCTCTTTTTCAAAGTAATGAACTACAAAATGTAAAATTCGATTAAAGCGCTAACTATATATTATATTATAGCTTTTCATGAAATTCCTGAGGAATGAGAATTGTAATTTTACAAGCAGAAACAGTGAATATAATCCCTACGTCTTATAATGGAACAAGTAACAATGATGTAATAATGCTTTGATTGGTATTACATGGACCCTTTAAAGGTATAATTAGAAGAACATTAAAGGCGTTTAAGGATCAGCATGACCAGGAATGTCATCATCACTAGATGCACTGTCTTCTTCACTGATGTCTTCCTCGTCTCCACTCTCCTCACCAGCGGTAGAGTTGCTAATGTTTTCCTTCTTCGCATACCGCTCACAATACTCTGTCCCCACAAATAGCAGCAATTTTTATGTATCTTTTTGTCACCATTAAATAGCCCCCCATGCACCAAATCATCCTAACTTTACCAATAAATCCAAACATTAAGAAATACATCAAACAGTCTTGGCTACAAAAAAAATATCATCGTGTTTGAATAATTTACAGCCTTTGGTAAAAATATGTAGTGCTGAACCATTGCACTGCATGATACAACTTCCTGATCTAGTGTTAAGAGAACAAAAAGGGGGAAAATACGGCTCCAGAGCACAAGGATGGTTTTATCATTACAAACCAAAGTCCAGATGAGATTCGCCCAGGAGAAGATTACACTAAGGGTCCGTTAAGCGCATGTAATCACAATCGTAGTTGAAATGCAATTCAATTTTGGTTTAGAATCATGATTCTTACCTATGGATGAAGCAAAAAACTGAAGGTAAGAATTGAATTATAATTCCATTCTGACTAGAATTACAACAGGTTTAATAAAAAAATTATCCCCAATTGGCGGTGGCAGTAGATGATGACCACAACGCAGTGAGGAAGTGGTGGTCATGATGGCAAAAATAGAAACGGCGATGAAAATAGTAGTAGTACTACCAGAAATAGGAAATCAATTCCAATGTCCAATTCCCATTCTATGCACAAATCCATGCATCAAACAAACACTGGCAATCAGCAGACAATAGGCATTGCAGTTGGATCACTAAAATAGAGAAACCAATATAACGTGTCTTCCATTATCAGAAGAAGTAACACATAACAAACAATATGCTCACCTTTAACTTTCTGGTCATACAACTTTTTATCCTTCATCATTAACGATGCTGCATCGCCATTGAGAGGATCTGAAGCATTTGGATAAAGCAGGAGCTGTGGAAGAAAAACTTCAAAGACATTTAGAAGATCTGAAAAACACAAGAAACCTTGGTCATTTGCAAGAAACAAAAAAACATAACAGATTAGCCAGAAAAAGAGAGAGGGCATTAATGAAGGAGGATATTCTATATTCGTGTTGAATTTTCGTTCAGATAATTATATACCTCAGACAGAAATATGACAGAATAAAATAGAACCAGACGATGGATACTTGAAACTTTTACTATGAAAGCGTATAACTGAATTACCAAACATTGGGCTCCAAGATTGGTTAATGACATCCAAGCATACAGAGCCAGATCTGCAGTTGAAGAAATGTACAGAGCAGAATCAGTCACAATCCACGTGTGCACAAACATTAGCAAGTTGTTTCAGTGACTTGATACTCCTAAGCAATATCTTGCACAAAATCCCAAAACTATAAAATATAAACAGCAGAAAGCAATTATTGACATGTATAATGGAACCCAAATATAAAAAGGTAATAATCCGTTGAGCCATATTAGTGCAGAAACTACATAGAGCAGAAGAAATATTCACCCAAAAAAATAAAGATTGACTAATAGCATATGAAGTGCTCACAACTCATCGACATTTGGGTGGAATATTTTGTTCACAAAACCAATAGAAGGGGATTTATATGGGTAAGCATCAGGAAGCTCAACACGAATTTTCCAGACTCCACCTTCATAAAGACCTGCAACAATCACGTAAATGTGATAAATTAAGGAACAACCAAATAGATTAAAGACAAGCAATTGATCTTTGTGCTCACAACCCATTTAAAGACAAGAAAACCAGTGTCAAGCTAGAATATGAAGTATGACATGCAAATATTATATGGAAATTTATGTTGATAGAAATAAAGGAGCTTCTCACAAAGTCTTTTTGTTTTGTCATGAGAAAGGAAACAAAGGGAAATATTTAGTTTAAGAAAAAAATTTAGTAGTAAGTAATTCTTCGTGCACATTCACAGTTTCATCAAACAAAAGAGTAGGTTAACCATAGAATTTTGACAGTACTTTCTTTTGGACCATGAAACTCAACATTGAATTCACTAAGTCCATCGTTTATCGTCTCCACTGTATAATCACTCATCATCCTGAAAAAAAAAAGTAAGGAATATTTGAGAAATATGACTACAAAAACAATTTTCTGTGAGTAAGCAAGCATGCATGACCATGTGAATAAAATGCCAAGAGTGATAGTCTTGGACTCTCAGTTCATCCAACAGATACAAGTAACAGTCATCAACATGAATTTACAAATTACTACATGCATACGCTTTCTAACTCTAGAGTGATGATAGTACTTCAGCATCATTTGATCAATGCCAAATCCGTCAAAAAGTTGAAGCCTTTGACACCATTGGGATAAACTTTTAACAAGTACTTCTAGCAGAAAAAGAAAAAGAGAAAAAATGAATGGAATTTCTCTCCTAAGTTTAAATTAACTTCATATGTCAACTTTTAGAGAAGTTAGATGATCGAGAGATTTTGAAAAGTTGAGCTTCATAAATTAATTTTAGCTTATGAGAGAAATGGAGGTATATTTACCTTTTTTTTTCTATAAGTGTTCGCTGGAAAGTTTATTCATACTAGGCTTTTGCGACTTTGTTTTTTAGGTCTTATGCACATACTTCATAAGCCTCACCAATTATGCAATGCATTTGAAGCATATAAAAAGTCACTTGATAATATATTCGGCACAGGTTACTAAATTAGATGAAGCCCATATGCCTTCATAACCAATTGCTGTTATCATTTCAACCATGCTATTCCATCCATAAATTCGGCATATAATTTAAACTTTGTCTACACTCTTTGATCTTGTGCCTGTAACGACATCTACCAGTTCATTATGATAACATGCCTATAAGTATCATATGGCACCACATAATACTGCTGCATCTTTCAGCGTAACAACTTCTGTTTAGGTAACAAAATTATGCATAAATGATATTGCTACCACGACACCAGCATATCATCCTTAGTCAAAGACTTATATTAACTCATTATATGACCAACAAAGTTGCACTAATTGGGCGATGTCAAGAATAGCAAGTATCATATGTTATTAAGACATTTATTTTTTGGGAGGAAGAAAAGGAAAGTAGAGGGAATGGGATCGATTTATAATGAGTTTGCTTTGAGTAAGTACTACATGGTTCAGCATTTAAAAAAATGTTTCTCTGAAAAATAAAATTATAAAAAGCAGTGGTTTAGGCCCCTACCACAGGGAAATATGATGGTATGACACCAGAAAAGGCACCCTGGGGAAAACATAAACTGCCAGCGGACTAAGACTAAGTAAGCATGCTCTTTTTCGCTTTTTAATTTCCTCAGTTGTTCTTAGTAATTTGCAGATGGAGAAAAGGGGGAAGCCTATGTTATGGCTAAAAATCAGCTTATGCTAAAACGTAATGTGATGGAGAAAAGCACAAGCAATTTTTCTTTTTAATTTTGATGTTGGTTTCTATGCTTGGCATATCATGCTGTGATGAATTTGATTATCACTCCCAGGTGATTTTTCATGACAGAAACAGCCAATTCATAAACTTGCCTTCTGTCACGAATGTTAATAAATGGGTAAAACAAATTTCCCATTAGGTATTGCATATCTAAACTTAACTCTAAAGTCTACATTTTATCACTTAACCCTCTTGTTTGATTTTAAGTGAAAACACTACTTTTACAGTTAAGTAATTATGTTTCACGCACATCATGTGACCTTACCATCACAAAAACTGAAGTTTTTCTTTATCATGAATCCCCAAAATTTGTTTCTTTATTAAACTAAGAATGAACTATTGAGTCAACACCACAAAGAATAAGGAGTTTCTAAGCACTAAATGATTCATATCTCCAGTTGATATATCTGAACTATCAAGAAGACACGTCCTGGTGCCCACCCCGCTATAATTCAGAACTCGGCCTTCTTTATCAAGGCCGCCCTAAGTAGCCCTTTCCAACCAAGGGGGACTGCAATTAAGGCAGTTTTCCAACAATCACATTAGCCCCCTTCGAATCTAGTTTTCAGGGTGTTGTTACCTTCTTGCTGATCAACTAACAAATATTTTAACTTGAAAACAACACTACACGGTATTTAGTGATTAACAAAAACAAAAATTATGGTAAGTTAGGAAAGGCCTGTACTTCAACGGATTTGGACGAATTTTAATCCTTTATAAATCTTAAAATTATTACATACAATGGCTGTTTCATTTCAACAAGTAGTCCAGGTCCTTCTGCATAATAGAACTTTAGTTTTTAAACAGCTCAAATCCACCCAGATTATGAACGTGGGTTCAAGATCAAATGATACCTCCCGAAGATAAACTATAGTGTGCTCCTTCATCACGTCATACCAACAAACTAACCATAATATATTTCAAAGAATTTGACAATATACCGATTGCCACCTATTGTAGAAAAAATATACAACAAGTAATTCAAACAGTTTAAAATAATGTAACCATAAACACTCAATAAAACAATCTACTTACAATTTCATAACATCCATTTCTCTTCTCTTGCTTGGAGATGACATTTTGATTATACAAATCACTTATTTCAACCTGCCACATATACAATAAGGAAAGTTTAATATCTTCCAAATGTACATATTTGTTCTCATCTTCACCGAAGATATAAAAAACAAAACCTAATTTCAATGTGCAGCCTATATAAGCTCAGTTCATTTCTGTTAAATTTAAAATAGGATTAGAAACTTGATTATCCTAATATGTTTCTGGTCGTTCCCTACATATCAAACCAAAACATAATTTTGCCCGTCAAGATTCACCATGTGCTAGCAATTGTTTTGATGCAAAAATCAGGACCAAGAAATCTCTATTGATCCATAAACAAAAGCCACATCTGTGAAGAAAGACACCCTATACCATATAAAGATAGTGCAGAGTCGAAGAAATTATCTTTTTCATTGAATGTTCAAAATATCATTCGACTACAGAAATTAATCCATTCACTTAATCTCTTTCCACCTAAATACTGCCCCTCAATTAATGCAGTTGACAATTTAGAGGGGGTCTTGTAGAAAGAACCAAGAGAAACTTCGCAAAACAGAGCCAGTATGTATGAAGGGCAACAACTTGATTAAGATATATCAATTTTTTCATTGCATGTCTGATGTAGATTACTTTAGAGAAATAGCTAGTTTTCTAAAAGCTCGCTCATAACACTTGAAAGAATAAGCAATTATTCTTCCGAAATCAATGCACATTACCCATGGATCAAACAGAAAAGGACAAAACGGACAAGGAAAATTAAACACAAACATAGACATAGTTGTTTACGTATATACTACACAACTCTGTTTTCATCACAGAGCATAACACTACAGGCAAACTTACAACAAATTCCTACTCAGTAAAGAGTAATCCTTCAACTACGATGAAGGCAACAAAAACAACCACTTGCTTCAGAAGGACAGAAGAATACTTAAGCCGATGAAAAATTCCACCCCAATGAGACAAACACTATCTATGTGAATAAAATACGGACCAACATTATCACCCTTCCGAGTATTGAAGCAGAAAGCCAACAGGTCCAAGTGAGAACACCAAGCAACAGTGACTAATGAAAGGGTCTGATGAATGCGCAGAAAAAAGCTATACAAAGTGCGTGATACACAACACAATGTGGCACAAGTGCACGCTTCATTTGGCACGAAGTGCAAATACATGAAAGTCAAAATCTTTTGCAAACGACTGCATCCATTTCAAACAAAGGCAAATACCCAAAATTCCTTGGCTTAGTTCGATAAACTTCCTAGCCACCAATTCGGCAACGGAAGGAAAAATGAGAAAAGGCATATTTGCGTTAATCGAATAAAACCGTTACCGACAAGCAAGGATACAAAAGAGCTATTATAGATTCCGGTAGAAAGATCTAAGGCTGACCCATTTAACCAAAGATAGAGGAAAAACAATGCGTGCAGTGCTATTGCTAAGCATGCTTGAATCAGTGCAAAATCAAAAGGAAGAGAGGATAAGAGAGGAAAAGTGGATTGTCACGAAAGAAGTGAAAGTATAATTTGGGGGAAATGATGGCTTGCCTGAAACCCTTGTAGCGTTTTGGTGATGGCGTTGTGATCAGAGAGTAATTGAAAAGAAGAGAATTGAGAAAGGAAATGAGGAGGAACACATATATAGGGAGTGGGTGGGTGTGAGGGAGATAGAATGTCGACGTGGGACATAACACGTGTTCTAGAAAGGTTCGGCAACGTGGCAATTATCTTTCACCATTTTTCTAGTAAGTACAATTCCTAGTAATTACCGAGTTAATTCCAATTTATTACTTTGCATTTAGTTTTTCTTCAACCATTTAATGCTAATTTAACATGCTAGGTTTAATTTTTCTAATTACATTCACCATTTTGATTTATACATAACACTCATCTTGCTGGAAATCACAAACTTTCATAAAACTAAAATTTATTTATGAGTTTTATTCATGGTTTTAATTGATATAAATGATGTATTAAATGTGTCAAGTATGGTCATTATATATTTTTTATTATAACGATATATATAGGACATGTAAAAGATATTTATTTTAATAAAATTTATTATTATTTTAATGCTTCCTGAATTTATAATTATATTTCAACCATTTTACCACAAGGAAAGTTCAATAAAAAACGATCTTTTCCCATAATATTCAATTCCATTGATAACTTGTTTTAAACGTATTTATATATCTAAACTAAAAGAATAATGTTTTCATAAAACATTATAAGATTGGATACACAAAATTAGGATGGATAAAATGAACTAGATTTAACTCAACTGTGAATTATATTGAATGCAAATGCAGTTTCAAGAAAATAAACTAAATGACAGATAATTTGTGTAAACTAAATTGAATTGTTTTTAAGGTGATTGAACTACTTCAAATGATTTGATAAATAGTAATCTTTTATATAGATATATCTTATGAAATTAAGTATTTACAATTAGTTAGTTAATAAAACATGTACTTTACAAATTATTAAAAATACAAAGTTTTAAATTTATTAAATGTCACAGTTTTAGTAAAAAAAAAAGTATTTCACATATTTATTTTGAAAACAATTCCAGTTTAAATTAAATTTCAACAACTAAAATTGACTGAATAAAATAATATCTAAGAGAAACTATAAAAGATCACATATTTAAACTATATGTAATCTAAGACGAATTTAATAAATAAGATTGTTATCATCAAAATAGATAGGTTAGTTAATTGTCACAATCTTTAAGTTTTTTACTCTGCTTGAATATTAATTTTCATACGTTAACTTGGTAGTTTTAGAAGTTTAATCTTAAATCAACTTAGATTTTAAAAATAAGACTAGGAAACATTTCAGTTCATTTTTCTAACAAAATAATTTAAGTATTTTAGATAAGTTTAATGCAAGTCATTACTAGTTCAATTGAATAATTTTTTTAACAGAAAAAGCGTGATATACCCTATAAAATCTGAATGCATATTATATTGAAGATAATTTCAATGATTATAATATATCGTATAATATAAGAGAATAACTTTTTCAATTTGATAATGTAATTAGTGGTACCAAATAAGAAAAAAGTTAATATTTTTTTATAAAAACGTCTTTTGCTTGAAAGTGTCGAATAATCTAAATTTGTTATTTTGTATTGTTTTTTTAATATATATATATATATATATATATATATATATATATATATGTATGTATAATTCAATGTATAACAAAATCATGACTAATATATACATTCAATTAAAATTATTAAGTTTGTATACTAAAATTAACTAAATTTAGTCTTATACAATATATTGCATCTTATCATAAGAAAATCTTTAAAATATATATATTTCGTTATGCGAGTCTTTTGAATAATTCACATAGATTAAGAAAATTTATTAACGTCATTTGATTGTATTAAATTTATTTAAAAACTATTATGATTTTAAAGAGAAAAGATTGTTAAAGAGTGTGACAATATTGATATACTCAATACTAGGTACTAGTAATATTTATGTAGTGAGTGTTATTTGAAAAATAATATATATGTATTTGGGCTATGCAGCTAGCAGATGTGAGCCACCTATACTACACTAGACCAGCCACACTTTGAGTTTATGACTTGTATGTGATTTGACTTCCTGTGTTGGCCACTTTTTTACCTATTTGTATAATCCACAAACAATATTATTTAAATGAAATTTAGTTAAATTTATTTTTTTAAATCAAATAATTGTTAAGAGTGGAATATATTTAAACTATTTAGAAGAATTTCCAAGTCATGTAGAAGGAAAAGAAATTACTAAAACCGTGGAGTAGTGAAACAATTAGTCCATCGGTGGACCATTAGATATAGTATTTAAATAATGAACGATGCAGATCAAATATATTAAAAAAAGGGATATAACTTATTTATTTCACTCTATATTATTAGTTTCATTTTCAAAACAGTGAGTGTGACCTTCTTCACTGGTTGTCCTCTGTGGTAACGTCGTCGTCAGCAAGCACTTCAAAGCAAGACTTTTACTAGTTTTTCTTATTTCATTTGCATATTAAAAGTGAAATAAAAAATAATTAAAAGACGTTCAATTGAAATAATAAGATAATTAAAAAGATAAATAAAAATAGATGAAACTCAAGGTTTTTGAAATAGGTAAGACCGGCTGCTTTTAAAAATGTATTTCCTGCTACTCTTTTTTCATAAACATACTTACCAGTCCATCTTATTTCTCACTAACCAGTTCCATTTTATTTCTCACTAACCAAACAAAAGTTAAGTATGAAAAAAATGTAGTTTGCCATACTCATAATAAACACCTAACATTCATGAGTAAAAAAGAGAGGCTAAGCCAGATTTCCATTTTCTCCCTACCCTTATCAAAACAAAGTGAAATACAAAAATGCATGAGCCAAAAATAATTGAAAACCTGGCTTCCATACCGAACTTAATCTTGTGACAGTCTATTTTTCTGGATAGCAACAGTTAATCGAGTGCTTATTTTATTATAATAATAACTATAAAAAAAAGTACGTTGGGGTGAACTCAATCGTTGTGCTGAGATAAAACTTTAAACAATGAGATGTTTAGCAAGGGTTTTGGTCCTCAAATGACCAAATAAGATATCACATAATACAAACTTCACCTTTGTTTAGGGTCACTAAAAATTGAACTTGATCCCCAAGGATTTTCTCCATAATAAAAGGCTGTTCCAACCATAAGGGCTACTGTAGCACCTTGAACAACCACACGAGCCCTCATCAACTTCTGGCCTAACTGAGAATTACCTTGTCTAAAACTGATCAAGCCAGCCGTGAGAACACCAGCAGTAACAAGTGCACCTGAAATTAACACAACACATTTAACTAACATAAGTTGAAGGACAAGGACAAGACAGTCATAAAAAGAGCAAGCTCCAACCAGCGAAACAGCAAGAAGAACACAAACATCAGCCATCTCCAGTCACCAAAAATGTAAAATACATGTTCCCCCAGGCCAATGCATACTCCATCCCAAATTACAATTTAAATTTGAAATTATCAAATTCCTTGTTTCTTCTTTTGCAAACCCAAAGAGATAATTTTATTTTCACATTCGTATGCATTCATGCGAATCTATTATAAAGGGAAGCCCTACCAGAATGCTACCATTATGCATCCCATATCCTTCACATTTTGACAATCTTAAAAAAAGAGACTCTTGTTCCCACTATAAAAGTGAATTCTAAGTTCTAAGTTACGGAATCATTTCCTAAATCCATAAGCATAAAATGGCCAGTAACAGCAACTTAGTAACTTGATTGATCACACACCCAAAATTAATTGATTCAATTCAAGCATTGCACATAAACTCCAGAAACCAAAGTAAATTTCTTGCATTAACATACAATCCTTCATAAAGTAATGACAAGGTAATATAGATCCTCACAACATACATATAAGCAGATTCGGCACATAAAGAAACCAATTAAACAAGTAATTCTTATCTTTTCAAACTATATCTCACACATACGGCACGTGCAAATATAATTATAAACCAATAAACTTTTTTTTCTCCACCCCTTTTTCATAAGGCAATCCCAATAGCCGTATCGCTCACATTTTGTGTTTACCCTCTTGTGTTACCCCAGTCCCAAGTCCACACACAACCCTAGATCACACCACCTTTCCAAACGAAACATGGAAGATAGGCCCCTCCTAAGGTCATGTTACAACAACTTCTTTCTCCCAAGTCCATTCAGTATCTGTCTAAAACAACAAATAGTTTCCTGATCATAAACCCTCTGAACCTTTTTATCCATCAATCCTCTTTCCAGTGAAAAAAGGGACACGGAAATAAATAGTGACGAATGAAAGACGAAAAAAATAGTACATGAATGGACAATTGAAACTGAAAGCGTAAAATTGAAGAGGCGAGGTTTTTACCAATGGGGACAAAAGGGTTCCTGACTCTCTTCTTCCCTTGATCGAGAAAATCTTCTTCAGACATGTTGAGAAGAGGGAAAAGCGAAATTGAAATTGAAATTGAGCCCTAATTGGGGAAGCAGGAAGAAGGTAGATAGATGACACGAATCAATGAATATATTGAGATAAATTGTGCAGGTGGCCTTGGGGTGGGTACTTGGACAAAGCGATGCCACATTGCATTTTATTTATATTTTCTCACTTCATAAAAATCATTTTAAATTTTTGTTTTACAAAATGTGATTGTTGCATATTTCATTAACCTCTTTTAATATTGAAAATATATAATCTAGTCTGTTTAATTTTAATTTAATATTATAGAATAATTTATGCTTATAAAAAACAATATTGTATCTTCTCTTTTTATGAATAGTGTGAGTATTACATTATACTGTTTTTTAAATATAATTTTATTCATTTAACATCATTCCAATAAATAAACTTCTAAAAAAATTTTAAATATATTTTTAACTAAAATATTATATAAAAAATATTTTATATAGCTATCCTTAATTTACTCAATATTTTAATCTTTTTATCATCACAATTTTTGTAACATATTAGAGATTTATTAGGTTAATGGTGTTGTGTTTATTAATGATCTAATTAGTTTTTGCAAAAAAAATATTTTCTACTAGATAAATTATTCTCACAACGTGTGAATGCAAAATATCTGACATTATCTTTAGTACCATATATCTAATAGATACCCAATGAATAGTCATTTGAAGCAAATATTTTGTTTTATCAACAATAAGTATTATTATGTAAAATAATCATATTTAATTTAAAAGACAAATAAGATTATGAGTTGTTTAGATTTTTTTTTATAATAACTCATCCTTTAGAGATTATGTCATTTATTTTATTTAAATCAATTTCACATCTTTTAACCGCTGTTGCAAAAAAATAATAATAAAAATTTGATTTATTTATTTAATGTTAATATGTTTATTTTATCTTCTATTATTGGGTCAATTTGATAAAAATAGATACTTATCGAATAATTTAAGTGATAAATTAATTTGATAAATATGTTTAATAAACTAGTTTGATAAATATAAAAGAATACTATTATATAAATAAAATTTATATTTTTTAGATAATGATATATTATTATGTAAATACAATTTTAGAAATTTTAAAATAATTAAGATTTTATTAAAGATTTTAGTAATTTGATTTATTTTTTTAAAAGTTGTATAGTTTTCTATTTGAATTAGTTAATGTAATGAGTGTTACTAAAAATTAATTTTATAAAAAAATATTTTATTTTATTTCTCAGTTTAAACTACTATTACATTAAAATTGTTTTTGACAATATTCATTACGTGTAATTTTCATATAATGAAACATTAGTTACTTCAATTATAAGTTAGTAAAATAAGTTAATATCTAACTTATTCATCTTAACAAATACAGTCTTAATCATGATAACATAAATTATTTTCGCATGCATTAAAAATGTCAATAAATATACTGGTTTTAAAAATAATATTACTATCTTAATATAGGTACTACTTTTTACCCATACAAAAGCATGATTAATTTAAAAAAATAGAAGAAAGATTAATTTTACTTAAAAATTGATAACATTAGTGATTTTTGAAGAGAAAATATGAAATGTGGCAAAAGTATAAAAGAGACATTGCGGATTTTTTTTTTTTTACAGATGCAATTTTTCAATTTTGTTGCGTAAGTGAATAAAAAATATTAATTATATAGATGGATAACTCATGTTTGAGGAAATATTTTTATTGTAAAAAAATCTTTCGAAGCATGACTTTCTTATCAGATTTTTTTTATTATTAAAGTCATGCTTGAAACTAATTATTTTTTCTAAAATCGTATCTACAAATATGTTTTTCAATTTCTTTTTTATTTTTATTGTAGGAGAGTGTATTTAGTAATAATATAGGGTATATTTTTTTACTCTTCTTATTACATTTTGGAGGAATAAGAACTCATGAGTCTTACAACTCGGATTAAAGAAATAATTCATGATGTTTTATTAAATTATTATGTGAGTGACTTGAAAATATAATTTTATATAAAAGTAATGATATGGTCACCATTATCTCTAACACATGTTTTTTCTAGCTCAAATGAGAAAATTCTCTTTTAGAGTCAACACTCAATTTTTTCTTCCATCTTCAAAACTCTACACACCAAGTATTATTATATTTGATCTCATTCCAACAACACCTATACTACATTTTTCTTTTAATAAGTATCAAGACTAATTTAGTGTAGATATTATTCATTTTAAGGGTAATATTTAGGTTACATTTTTTTAGGTTTTAATAAACTAGAAAAATTCTCACAATTTTATACATTCATGCATTGGACATCACCTCAATCTTTTTATTGAACCGCATTCAAAGTTTATGTGATAAGAAAGCTAGAAAAATATTCATATTGCTAAATACAAAAACTTAAAAAAAAAATAAAAAAACATTGATTATAAGCACGAAGAAAAATTGTTTGTTTTTAAAAATAGAAATCATGATTGTTCAATTAAAAGAAAAAAAACCAAAATATTTCAAAGCACGGCTTTAATAAAGAAAAAAAAATCAAAATAGATAAGTCACGTTTCGAAACACGATTTTTTCACGCTAAAATTGTTAAATAATTTTTTTACCCATTTAGATAATAAAAATGTAAAATTGTACCATATTTATAAAAAATTTGGCATTGTAACAAATAAATATACTATCCAAATTATGATTATTAATGACAAAGCAGACTGAATTTGACAAATCAATGCGTTAACCCAACGCTGATTTGAAAAAAAAAGATTGATATTTACATTTCACTTTGAACAACTAATCTTATAAGTTGGAACTTTTTTAAATTAAAATTTAAAATAAGAAAAATAGTTTAAAATATTATTTTTTATTATATTATCTAAAAAATACAAATATGTAATATTATAATATTTTAAATTGTTAATATTTAGAGAGGAAGTTTTCATTATTAATTATTAATTATAATAGAGTAATTAAACATAAAGTATAAATTATTTTAATCTATTCAATTAAGATATTAATTAATAAATTAAATATTTCCATAAGTAAATATACTTTTAATGTATAATAATGATAATAATAAAAAATTTGAAAAAAAAGTGACAGATTGCCTCGCAAGTTTTCATCTTGTTTTTAAGAATGGGTCGAAAACAGATTAAATTAATTTATTTTGTCATTCTTAAGTATGATATAAAATAAAATAATTTATTAACAAATATTTTTTATAAATAATAAAAAAAAATATGAACAAATAATTAATATGTGCTTGATTCGAATTTAAATTCCTTAGAAGCATAATTATATTTGATTATTGTGAATAAAAATCATGAAAAAAAAAAAAAATACTAAAATTACTACATCCTTTAGTATTAATCATCCATAAAATTTAAGGATATTTAACATCAACAGTTTAGTTAAAAAATACAAAAATATATCTACTAAAGGAATGCATATTTTGAAATTTGTCATATAATTATTTTTAAAAGAAATTAAAAGTATAGTGAAGTGTGATTTATTTGTATATAATGAAAGAGAATAATCTACATAGGAAGAGAGAATAGAATAATGTAATACTTATCATTGACTAATGGTTGTATAAAGATAATTTTAGTAATATTTTTTTTTTAGAGAAAGTAAACAGATAACTTTAAAATGGAATAAAATTATATACGATGAAATTATAAAGGAAGAAAAATTTATATTTTTAAAAGAAAATGGTAGTTTTGTACCTCTAAAAAACAGGGGGGAAAATTGTACCTTATTCGTTTATTTTATTTAATAATCAACCAATATCTTACATATTATAACTGGTAGTTGCCTATAACCTTTTGAGAAAAACAATTTATATCTATTTGTCCAATTTGTGGTTTTACTATGTTGCACACCAATAATTGAGATAAGGAAAAAAAAAAAAAAAAAAATATAATAAAATTTTAAAAATTTTTTTTTAAAAAAAAAAAAAAAAAATAAAATTTAAAAAAAAAAAAAAAAAAATTTTAAAAACACTTTAAAATGGGTTTTTTTTAAAAAATATTTTTTTTTTTTTTTTTTTTTTTTTTTTTTTTTTTTTCCTTATCTCAATTATTGGTGTGCATCTTTTTTATACC
>Ga0099824_1002884_pt1 | contig 25160 bp, 6 predicted proteins | sample SiratrowhiteBW_FD_76837 | JGI IMG/M metagenome (GOLD analysis project Ga0099824, IMG submission 76837) | Root nodule microbial communities of legume samples collected from California, USA - Siratro white BW | ecosystem: Host-associated > Plants > Roots > Nodule | place: USA: California...
TCTCTCTCTGCCCCCTTGACTGCAAGAAATGACTCTATCCAAAAAAATGAGAAGCAAAAGGAGACCTAACCTAATTTCACAATGGGCTGGGCCTCCACATAGGAAGTGAGCCCAAACCCAACACTTCTCCATAGTTTTCTTGTCCATCAGTCACTCCTTATCCTCCTGTCATATTTTGCTTGATCTTTCCAAAATGTTTCTATGTGGTCACCAATTTATTAGTATTTAAAAATAAATGTAATTAATATTTTAAACTTAATCTTTAAAATGTTTTTTATTAATTTTTTCATGCTTTTATATATATATATATATATATATATATATTATTTTTTTTAGTACCTTATGTAATGTGTGATCCGTTAACAGAGAGGAGGCTAACATATCATGACGTTATTATTGCCATATAATTAAAAGTGTCATCATATTTTCACATGAATAATTTAAAAAATATTTTATAATTTGTATTTTCTATTTTTTAATAATGTTTTTAAGTAAGTTAAACTTATAAGAATTATAAAAAAAACTATGATATAAATAATTGAGAAATACAAGCTAAAAGTGTCTTAATTAAATTTTATTTTAATTAACATTTGTTCCCATAAGAAAATAAACAAACCAATAAAAAAACATTGTTAATTTTTAATTAAGTTTGATTTTTTTTAATTAAGCTCAAATCACAAAAAAGTGATGGTTAGTAATATTGATTGAAAATATGAAATGAATTTATTATATTAATTTAAATTGGATAGTCTTAGGACTACAAGACACCTAGTAATGTGAAATTTTAATGATTACATTAATTTTAATTAAGGTTGGATTTTATTTGAACTCAATCCACTCAAAAAGTCATGATCCACACATTTGTTAGGATTTTAGTTAAAGATTCTTCCTATCTTATTATATTGTGTTAGAATTATGTGTGAAGTCTGAATAGAAGATAATATGTCAAATAATAGAATCTTACTATTTCAAGATTAAAATATCAATTTTAATTCCATTGACTACAAGGGCTTGAGAAAAAAAATAAAGTTTTCAATATTATGAAAAAAAATACACAAGGGGAATTACAATACTTTGGAAGAAGAAATTAAAAATATATTTCTTAATATTTTTTGTAACCTCTTTTCAAAGAAAATATTGAATTTTTTCTTCATAATAGAAATTTAATACTTGTAGGTTAGACACAATGATAGCTTCTAAAAATAATGATATTGGTTGAAAAAAGGATATTTGTGTAAAGGTCTTAGTTTGGAAGGGAATAGGCATCAACCAAACAAAACCCAACTTTCTATTTCTTAAAAACTATGGATCACTTCTTTCTATCATAACTTGTAACTTATAAATAAAGTGTTGAGGTTTTCTGGATTCTAAGTTCATCAATAGGTTAGTCTTCATTTATATTCTAAGAATTTTATCTTAAATTATTCTAAATTCAAATAACAACTTTTTTTTATTTATCTTTTTTATAGGTGACGTGTTCTCCATCTTCTATTTCGTGTCTTTTGATTTTCTTTATTTATTCTTAGAGTCAAACATTTACAATAATCTTTGATATTTTACATATTGTATTTCCAATATTATTTATAAATAATTTTGCGTGTAATCAAATCTTTTAACAGAACTTCACCTATAAATTTCTTTTGAAAATTAATTTCTAAGTGTCTAAGACATAAACTACACACGGGTGGAATTCTAGAAAACCTATAATAATCCTTTCTCATATAACATTCTAAGTAAAAATATTATAAAAGATAAACTTTAATAAACATAAACTAGTTTTAGTTTATATTAGTCATTATAATAAAAAAAGTCATTTATTTATTTGCAAATCATCAATATAGTCTTACTTATGACAATTAATAATTGACTTTCAAACTTTATTTACAAATCACATATGACATTAATGGATAGTTAAGAGGTTTTTCTAAAAATCTAAATATATGTATAAACTTTCAATTTTTTTTACCCAAACAAATTTGTATGATTTTAAACAAACATAAGTGTTAATCCTTTTTATTCTTTTTATCATCTATTATATTTTAAAGTTAAATTACTCCTATGAAGTCCGATAATATTATACAAAATACATAATAAATAACAAATAACAAGTGAAATATGAATGTCATGTTTCATGTCATATCTATATATCATCTTCTAAATTGTTAATGTTAATTCAAAGTGTTCACATGTAACATAGGAAATCATCATAAAATGTAACTTCATTAGACATTTCAGTGAATTATGTATAAATTCAATCTGAATGACTAAAAGTGTTAAAAAAAACATAAACAAGAAACTAAATGAATAAGGAAAAACGTAAAATGAAATTACAAAATAAAAAAAAATATATATTTGTTTTCGTCAATGGGGCAGTCTCTTCTTTGGTTTACATCAGTACCGTTCCTCTGGCAACAATCGCAACTTGAAGAAACTTTATGTCTTGTCAATTGTTTTATAGCCAACATTTTCTGCAAAACGGCCACCACAATGGGTCCCTCCTATATGCACTCCTGTATTATCTCTAGAATCTATCTTCTAAATTACGACCATGCATGCACTGCCCTTATTCTCGTGTTTTATTTACTTTACGACAAAAATAATTCAGCCTAATTATATAGCCCTTGGCCCTTGACAGGGAATGCCTGACATTGAAATTTGAAACTAGGGTTCAATTCCACAGAGGCCTCCTCGTAAAATTCTACACTATAGGGTTCAATCGTGCTCATATTAAACTGTTGCTATTATTTTAATTACAATTATATTGGAAATAATATTTTAAAATATCACTAAAATTCAATTTTGATGTGGAAAAATAATTATCACTAATTATTTCACATAATAGTGATCATAGTAATTTCTCACAAATATACTTGATAAATTAGTTATCAGTAATATGACTTTAGCAGAGAAAACATTTCTAATATAAAATTGAGCATTCAATAACTAAAATAATATAAAAACTTACAGATATTAGAACACTACATAACAAATCAGAATAATGGAGTGTTGCTCCCTCTAAAACTGGAGATGAAAGGCTCCAGAGTATTATTTGGTGTTTTCTTTTCTTCTTTTTACCATATATATAATTAAGTATTTGTGGACACTTTATAAAATTATGTTCTTATAATCTCTTCTCTTTCTCCACAATATTGATTTATTGAATTAGAAGGTGTTAACAGGAGATACATTTTCTAACAATGGACTTTCAAGAGGAAGAATTCTGAATAATTTTTAGTGGTCATCCTTATGATGTTTCATCTTCGTATATTTTAACTATATGTGATCTTTTGAAGTTCAATTTTGTACTTATAAATATAATACCTTAAATTTGTGGAACTATGTACAAATGAAGAATTCTTTATTATCTAATTATTTAAAATTCTATATCTCCTTCCAATATCTTGGGTTAACTTCACAATTTTAAATTAAAATCTATTAAATTTGAATCATTTTAAATTTAAATTATTTTATCATTTAAATTTGTTGATTGTGTTGGAGATTCCACGTCGACTAGAGATGAAGCTTTTTAATAGTTTATAATATGGATATAAACCTCACTTTACAAGCTGGTTTTATAAGGTTGAGTTAGATTTAATTCCACTTTTTTAGATGGTATCAGAGTCTATCCTATCACGATTATTGAGACTACACCACCTCACTTTACAAACCTATTTTATAAGGTTGATTTAGAATTTTTTAAAAATTGAATACCATAATTTAAACTTATTATTATTTTTAGATAAAGTATGTCAAATGGCATCACCTAAACAGAATTTATTACAATATTTAATAATTTAAAAATATTAATTAGTGATATTTCTTAATTGATAACTGAGATCGAGAAGGCTTTTTCTCAATTGGTGATGTTTTTTCCTATTAATGTTGAGTATATTTATTTCAATTGACATGTCAGGGTTATTTTTTCAACAACGTTAGTCAAAGTTATTTTTTCCAATTACATTGCTTAGTCCTATTTAAGGTTGTCTAAAAGTTTTCTCGGTCAACACTAGAAAAAATATTATAAGCAAACTTTGATAAAAAAGTAACATTGACAATCTTGATGAAAAATAACCCATGTAACTATCAAACAAAAAATACAATCGTGATGGATGTAACCAAAAAAAAAAAAAAATTCATATCAATCAATAAAAAGTCTCGTCCACATTGACAAAGAAATATTGTATTCTACATTAGGAAAAAATAATCCAAATAATGTTAATAAAAAAATAACTCTATATATGGAGATATTAATTGATAAAAATTGACTAAAATAAACTAAAAATAACTTTAGTTAATGTCAATAAAAATATTTTTTTGATATTGACAAAAAATTACCTTGATAATGTAAAATAAGAAAATAAATATTAATATTGACTAATAAATAATATTGGTCTATCTCAACTAAAAAAATATTCTCCATCAGTCAAAAAATGATGTTAAATTGATGACACCTTAATTAAAGTTAAGCTTATAATAACTTCATGAAATTATACAAATATAAAATATATAAATAATATATGCATTTATTATAATAATCATATATACAATCATCCTAGAATACGTGTGATTCTAAAAAAATATACATACAAATATATCTTACTAACTAGAAACATAAAAGGTTGTATATATCCTACTAACTAGAAATACATAAAAATTTTCTAGTCTTGGCTGGCTTTGTCACTACTACCAACAATATTATTGGTTCTCTTACTAAATACAATCATAAAAATTTACAACAAACACATATGTAAGTTAATTATTCAAACAACCACACAACATGATATATAATACAAGATATAGATATATTAATCACATCTCATAAACACTTCTATTGAAAAATACAAAAATCTTTAATTTTATTTCAATCATTCGAAGTAATTTGAACATTTTCTAAAATACTTATATTAAAAATGTTTTACCAAAAACCTTCGTATAGCTAAAAAGAATTATGATTAACTTTCCATCTCATGATAGGTTATTGCACCTAATTGGTATATCATAGCCACTTTAGGCCATAATATCATATAGTTATCTGCATATAATATACAACATTACGTATACTATATAATTGCATACATCTTATTATCTATATATGTACGTGTGTGTTGAAGTATGACTATACGCTTAAACTATATTAATGTATTAATGTATTATATTTAAACTATTCCACAATACCAATTACATTCACAAAATTAATATATCATTGCTTAAATTTTGTACACCTACTCCATACTAATTATATTCACAAAATTAATAAATCATTTGCTTAAATTTTATAAACCAACCTCGACTTTTCGACACTATACATAAGAAATACCTAAACTAACTCATATATTGTGTTTAAATTATCCCATACTACCCATTACACTTACAAGATCTTTTAATCCTACCATAATAATTCAAATTTCTATTTTTTAGATAAAATTTGATATTCTATAATTTTAAATAATCAAATTACCCATGAGTTTTTAAAATTTCAATATATTTTAAAAATACTCAACTATTATATTTTTTATAAAACATTTTAATATTTTTTTATAAAAAGTAAACACTCTCTAAAATCTCCTTATCAAAGCACATTATTATAACTTTATATAACATTTTTTAATTTTGAAAATATTTTATTTTTAATTTATTTCTATTTAGTATATATTAAGCTATTCATTACGAATAAAAACATATTGTTTCCCTTTTGTTTACGAAATTTATTTAATTATAAAACAATCTGTATAAAACTTAGTAACCTGTAAAAAAGGAGTAGGAATAGTACCCTAGTTGTATTGTTTGATATGATTGTACAGATATTGGATTACTGTAGACTGAGAGTCCGTGATATGAAATCCAAAGTATATGTCGCCTTCTACTTTCAAAATAATTGAAGTTGAATTGAATTTTATAATTATTTTGTAATGATGTATATATTTAAAAATTTTGCAACAATTAAATCTTCTATTTTTCTAATTTAAAAGTTGGTCTCAATCTATTCTACAATGATTAAATTATATTTTTAAAAATAAAAAATACAACAGGTATTATTCGATAATTTTAAAATTAGGTAAAATTATTTTTTAGATGACCTGTTTAAATTTGTGAGCATATTAATTGAGAATTATTGGTTAATGTAAAAAGTGAAAATTATAAAACTAAACTATAACTATATATCAGTCAGTGTTTACATGATTATTTAAAAAATCATGTGTATTTATTTTTAATTTTAATAATATTTATATAATTTAATATTAACTTAAAATTCTTATTTTATAGTAATATTTTTTTTTCTTTTGATACACTTGTTTCAATTAATATTAACCACATATTGTATGCTGAAACATATAACATAGAAAAAATTGAAAATGAAAAATGTAACGACCCACATGAAATTATAAAAGCTTATAAATTTGATTATTTTTAAAGTTAAGTTTCTATTCAAAATTTATTAAGTTGTTGTTCTGTTTAATTTTGTTAGTTAGTCTGACGTGACTCTTATCGTTCATTGTATTTGTTTGTGTTTCCACATAAATAAAAGTGATATAATTTAGTTTTCAATTTTTTTATAAATTTAAATATTTTTAACTAAATATGTATTAAAAACAATTTTATTAACTATTTAAAATATTTTATACTTTTAATTGAATCTTTATAATTAAGGTGATGTAACTCTTTGATTTTACAGTTTCAAGCATAATATTGTATGAACTTTGAGAATAAAAATAAAATAAAATTTAAAATCTTAATTATATTTATCAAATGACATAGTTTCGATTCTTCACGTGGTTGATTTAATTTATGTTTTAGTATTTAATTTAAAAAATAAAAGATATTATTTTTTATAAAGATAATTAAAGTTTAAATATTCGTTTTTGTAACTGTGTTCTTGGTGTTGTGGTTTAGATGACAAAATTAAATAATCACATCATTTAACTTAACAATACGTTCTATTAATAAAAATTGAACATATTAAAATATATTAGTTACTTAAAACTTAATTTTGATATATTTTATTTTTCTGTAAAAAAAACGTAGATAATGATACTGTAAGATAACAACAATGTTATTTTGATTGACTGTAAAATTAAATGTCAGATTTAGTCAAAACATATAAATTTTTTAAATAATTAATAAAATTAATTTTTAATAAAAATTTAATTAAAATATTTAAATTATAAAAAAATTAAAACTTAATTAAACCAATAGTAATAAATAAGACTAATGCATTTATTTATAAAAGTAATATATCTATTCATAGAATAAATTACTTTATTAAATAATTTTATTTTTTTATATATATACATATATGTTAAACTATACTTAGTTTCTGATGAAAAAAAAAAAAATACTCGTGTACCAGAAACTGATGGAAAAAAAAAAAAAGCGAGCACTACGATCTTAATTAATACTATAAAAAGCCATCATGCTGGTCTAACATGGTCAAGAAGTTGAATTCCAACTATTATAATAGTATACTATTTTATTACCCAAACCCCTTTTTCACGTATAACTATGATAATTAATATAAACAGACCACTAATGCGGTTTGGCCTAACATATATACTCATTAAATCATTAAATCAAACTCGCATATTATATTTTTTTCCAGCTTAACATATATGCCAATAATCATTATTTAGATAACACACTCAAATCTTTATTAACCATAACAGCATTATTTACTGTACGAAGGCCATAATTTAATAATTAAAGAAATCAAATTTTTGATTTACTTATTTTCTGACAAAACACATTCTATTCCTACTAATAAAGAGGAAGTCGCAATTTGATTTGTCCAATATCGTCATAAATAAAGAATTAATGTGTTCCGTAGAAATTTTTTATTAGCATGTGGTATTAGTTATATCTCTCAAAAGTTTTACCATACTTTAACAGTAAATATAATATTATTAAATTTCAAATTTGATTAATTATTATTATTATTGTCTAAATATAATATTTTATTTTTAGAAGGAGTTATAAAGTAATATTCACTTCTTTTAGAACATGTGTGGGGACATGTCGTGTTGACGAGAGTTGGAAGATTGAAAAATTGGAGGACCACGTACTCGCACCTGCAGGCTACCCTTGCATGCTTATCATTTCTTCCTTCTTTTGTTCATCAACACAAACAAACAAACCCTTGCTCACGCTTCATTTTCACTGTGAAATGAATCATTAATATAAATAAAGCCACCATTAAAAAGGTAACAAACCCATTCACGCAACCTCACCAGTTACAAACATCAATTCAAGTGCACACACAATAACTATTCTGCTAAGTTTCACTACCAACACTTTTTGCCTCCATTCACTATGGCCATCCCACATTTTCTTGCAATACCTTTCCCGATCCAAGGCCACATCAATCCCCTTTTGCAGTTCTCCCAGGTTTTGGTCACACATGGCTGCAAAATCACCTTCTTGAGTTCAGATGAAAACTTGCTGAAATTGAAGAGTGCAAGGGATGGTGGTGCTGGCCATGGCAAAGCGATGGACTCCAACATAAAGTTGGTGTCTCTCCCTGATGGTGTGGACCCTGAAGACGATAGAAAGGACCAGGCCAATGTTATCTCCACCACCATTAAAACCATGCGCCTTATGCTTCCCAAGCTCATACAAGATGTGAATGCTTTGGAAGGTCAGAACAAAATTTCTTGCATTATTGTCACCAAGAATATGGGATGGGCTTTGGAAGTTGGCCATCAGTTGGGAATCAAAGGGGCTCTATTCTGGCCAGCCTCAGCAACTTCTCTCACATCCTTTAACTCCATTCAGAGGCTTATTGATGAAGGAACCATAGATTCCAAAACTGGTAAGAAACAAATAAACAGTTCTTTTCATCATTTTGCTTATGGAAACGAAGAAAATTTGAGTGATTCTGATTGATCTCGGTCCACAAATGCCTCAATTTATCACAATTCATTGGTACTTTCATATATGCTTCTTGTCATATGCTGCTAAATTGTGTTGCGTCGTGTACTGGTCTAGTTTTGGAGATTTCTCATCATTGTACGGTGCTTTACATCGCTTCGTTGATGGCTTAACTTTAAGAACTAATTTTGTGTTAGATTAAAGTACAAATTCTTTTCTCGCATGGAAAAGTAAGACATTATTTTGTAGTTATTACTCTATCAAAAATGTTGTTTAGGAATCTATTCTTACTTTTCATAAACTTATAATAAATATAGATTTTCCTGAGCTGTCCACCATTTAATATTTTTGAGATAGCATGATATCAGCAAAATCTAGCACAGTCTTCCAACTTTAGAAAAGGGCACCATTTTTGAGATTGCAGTTTTAGTTCTCGTATTTTGAGTATAATAATTCGTGATTTTCTGAATTTCTTTGCACGTTGAGATACTTACTATTTTGTTATTTTAATCCCTAGTGTATATATTATTTCATATAAATAAATAAAAATAGTGTTGGCCTATTAAATGGAGGATAAAAATTGTACTGGTGTAATGTATGAAATATGCATTTGGTTAAATTGAAACTCAACATATCAAAATTAAGCGTTTGAGATATCCGAGAATCTAATTAACATATATAATTAAAATTTGAGATATTAAAATGTCAACAATTATATACAATATATAAAAGACAAAGTGTATTTAAACTATTTTTAGAGTAATTCAATATTCAGTTTCTTCTCATAGAAACTAAATAAAAAAGTAGCAGGTATATAGATGAAATTGTTAACATAACTATTATTGTATCCCACCTGAGTTTTAATTATTATTATTATTAAAGTTCTACAAGATAATATAAGTTAAGCCATTGTTGGATTATGACTGCATCACCTGCAGTTGCTTTTCCACTGGAAGGAATCTTGGTCCCATTGTGCACAATATATTCTTAACAGTAATTAATTGGCTTTTGGTATTGCAGGACTCCCTACCAGAAACCGCCAAATACAGCTTTCATCTAATTTGCCTTTGATGGAGGCAGCTGCCATGCCATGGTACTGCTTGGGCAATGCCTTCTTCTTCCTTCACATGAAGCAAGAGATGCAAAATTTGAATTTAGCAGAAAGGTGGCTTTGTAACACTACTTTTGATCTTGAAGCTGGAGCTTTTTTCACATCACCAAAGCTCCTACCAATAGGCCCTTTGATGGCAAATGAGCACAACATATTATGTTCATTGTGGGAAGAAGACAGAACCTGTCTGGAATGGTTGGACCAGCAGCCAACACAATCTGTCATATATGTTTCATTTGGCAGCATGGTGTCATTGAAACCAAACCAATTCAATGAATTAGCTCTTGGACTTGACCTCCTCAAAAGGCCTTTCCTTTGGGTTGTGCGTGAAGACAATGGTTTCGGGGTGAACAATGCATGTGAATTTCGGGGAAGTCGAGGTAAAGTTGTTAGTTGGGCACCACAAAAGAAGGTTCTGAGCCACCCTGCCATAGCATGTTTCATTACCCACTGTGGTTGGAATTCAACCATAGAAGGTGTTTGTAATGGGGTGCCCTTCTTGTGTTGGCCATTCTGCAGTGATCAACTCATGAACCAGACATATATTTGTGATGTGTGGAAGGTTGGAGTTGGATTTGACAGGGATGAAAATGGATTGATATCAAAGGAAGAGATAAAGAAGAAGGTGGAGCAACTACTTGTGGATGAGGAAATAAAAAGAAGATCTTCGAAATTGATGGAAATGGTCATCAAGAACAAAGCACAAGGTGACCAGAATCTCAACATGTTTATCAATTGGGCCAAGGACTGAGAATGCTCTTAATACAGTTTTATAGCTATGATATTTAACAAATAAATATACATAAAATAAAGGGAAGATTAGATTAAATAAAGTGGAAATTAAGGTGGTGTTTTGTTAACTGCGTATAATGTATTATAATTAAAATTTACCAATGTGTTCTTAATTATTTTTATGTTTTTTTTTCTTTCTAATTTTTCAGTAAATCTATTGAAATCCTTCATCTGTACGGAATACTTATACAAATATGCAAATTCTATAAATTATCAAGACTTAATTATTTTTATATCTATTATCTATTTATTTTATTTTATTGAGTCAGAATATTAGTAAAAAATCAATTATATTTTAATTTACTCATATTATAATTTATAACTAATGTATAATAACAATTCATAAAATTAATTAATTTCAATAAAATAAATTAATATTTTATTTTGTTTTTAAATATGAGAGGTATAATTAAACTTACAATAATTATATTGTTACGTTTTTAAATTAAGAGACTTGACTGAAACTTATATAAATAGATAGATAAAAAATACATACATAAATAAATAAATAAAAGATAATAAGATAATCAAGCCAATTATTAATATTTGGGTGAAACGTTTTAAACCGTGGCTTTGTTTAGGGTTTATTAAAATATAATTCATCATTGTGCCGACAAGACTCACCACTTGTGGCTTCTAGCTGTACTCTTCTGATTGCAAATTGATTTCCTCCATTGGATAAAGTTTGGATGTATAATATTGAAAAAGGATTCAACCCTTTTGCGAAGAGAACAATGAAACTAGAAGAAAAAAAATATGGACCAAGTAAAGGAGAAAGGAATGGATTAATTTTTGTTTTTAAAAGTAAGTTTTTAGAATAGCTTTTCAGAAAAGATATAATAAATATTGGATAACATATAGTTTTTAAAAACTTGGAACGATTAAATATGGCAAACTGGCACACTTTTCGTCATAGTCCTTAAACCCTCACCTAATCTTTATGGTATAAGTAATTAATTATAATTAATTATTTTATTTTAAATAAAAAAAAATACGTGACTTAAAGATTGATGAACCATATCACGTCCTGTAATAATTTAGAATCAACTAATAATTTGAGGGGAATGAATATTTCTTTTTCAGTGAGCATATGTGGCCATGATATAATATAGGGACTAAAATATTTAACGGCTAAGATTTCATTTCATTTAATTCGATTAAAAAAGAACTGAATAGATATTTTTCTCCCGGGAACATATAACTAGGCGTGAAGGAAATGGATGAATCTGTGGTGTGTTTGGTTTGCCTGAGTGCCTTTCTCATAAGAACAACAACATTATCGAGTATTTGATTATTTTCATATAACGTGTGAGGACGTGTTAGACTTTTGTAGCTATTTTTTTTTTGGTTAAATTACTAAAATGAGTAATTTATAAAAAAAGCAAATCAGGAATTTGAATTTGTTGTTATTAATATGAGGATTTTAATATGAAAAAAAAGTCACTTGAGTGAAAGTTTTAATTATATTTTGTTTTTTAAACATTGAAGTCATCATTTAGGCAATAACTTCATGTTTTTTAAATTAAAAAATAATAATAATAATATTTTTTAATCTTTTTAACTAAAATAATCATTTAAGTGAACAATTTAATTTTTTAAATTCTGCATTTTAAATTTATATATACATATATTATTAATCATCAAAGTGTAATTAACCTTTTAAAACATAAAATAATGTTTAAAGTAATTATTAATATATAAAGAAAATATAATGATATAATTAATTAAAAAATTATTTATAGTTTTTAATTATAATAGTTTTATTTTTGAAAGTAATGTTAGGTATTTATTTTTTTAAGATGATAAATTTTTAATTAAGCATATAGATTTAATATTTGATTAAAACAAATTTTTCTCGTGTAGTTTAAAAGAGCAAAACAAAATTGAAATAAATTATGATAAAATTAAGTGAAAAATATGACTGAATACTTATAAGTAAGACTTTAATTAAATGCAATAAATTAGTTATAAGAGTTTGTCCAGCAAGTTAGCGTTTTAGTTTGTTCGTTTTTATTGTGTTTATAAACTAATTTTAACCACCAAAAATTAGTTTGTTCGTTTAACCACCAAAATTATTTATAAGAGTTTATCCAGCAAGTTAGCGTTTTAGTTTGTTCGTTTTTATTGTGTTTATAAACTAATTTTGGTGGTTAAACCTCTAATTTTTATGTAAGATCATGTTTATTATTATTTTTATTTTAGCAAAGTTTCCCCAAGAGGGGAATTTATTTTGGAATTCACTTTTCATAAATATTTTCTTAGAAAAACACTCTTTTTCTTATATTTTCTATTATTTTAGTGTTCAAGAGAAAAATTAAGAAAAGGAAATTAGTTTTTTGATGTAGTTGTTTTTCTTATTTTCAATAGATGTTGTGGAAGTTATTCTTGAAAAAGAATCCAAATGAAAAAGTAAGGTAGCCAAACAAGTAGATGCTTTAATGATGATGAGAGGTATAGATTAACCAAATATGACTTTAATAGGAGTCTAACTCATGATAAATCAAATTCATAGTCTCAAATCCTTTCTAATTGTCAATAAGAGTATAATTAATAGATAATCAATTCTTTTTTCAAAATTACATCAATCTTAACTAAATTAAATGTAAGATTAAGTTGATTTTAAATTTGTGTCCTTCACTTTTCACTCTTTTTTTGAACAACTTATACAAAATGAAGATGTGAAGATTATCTTAGAATAATTGTAAATTTTGATTAGGCCTCTCATTGCATGCAAGCATGGAGATTGAAAATTTAGCAATCTTGTTGCATGAAGGCATAAAAATTAATTAAAACAAACCATATCACATCTCATATGAATGTAGAAATGATTGAAAGAATATATACCATACATCATAGTGAACGTGAAACTTAAAATTACTAAAGCAATTATCACAATTCTTATTAATGGTTGTCGAAATGATAGCTCAAACCAGTTTTAAGATGTAAAAACTTCAAATAATTGAAACATATATTGTCATACATCTTAATTTTATTTATTGAGATTTATTTTTTATTGAACTTGACAAAATTTGAACTTTTTTTTTCACTGTAATACTTGTATATATAAAACCAAATGAAAGTGAATTATAATAAATGAATTAATTATTTTTATTTTTATAGAAAAAATTAACTTAAAAGGTATATGTTTCTTTATTTGATTCCGGAACTAAGTAATAATAAATTTGGTGAAACGAGCATTGCTTTTGAGAAACATTAAAAATATATTCTTTAATACATCCTTAACATATTGATTCAAATTAACTAAACTTTTTAAAATTAAAAAAAGTTTATGAAAATTAAATAAAAAAATTAGATTTCAAATATATTTAATTATAATAGACAACGCGTTAAAATAATGTCAGTACAAATAAATATTTAATACTTAATAGTTAATAATACAATATAACATGTCCTTTTTAACCTTTTTGAAATGAAAATGAACTGAAGAAAATTCAAATTAACCTTGACCAGAACATTTTTAATAATATTAATTACAATTAAGTTTATAAATAAAAAATCTGATATCTTTTATAAAATAAACAGTTCATCAAACCATTTATACCACGTTTTTTTTTTTATAAAATTTGACTTTATCACAAAGGTAGAGACTTTTTCTTTGTGCAATTAATGCCTTGACTATATACTAATCAGAAAGCTTTGATTAACGCTTACGAAATTAAACTGTGAAATAACTCGTGAAGAAATTAAAGACCATTGTTTGAATCAGTAGATGTGTGAAAAATTTAAAGAGGACGAGAGAGGGAGATAATAACTAAATTATAATCAAATAAGATAGTCCAAACACGGATAGATAAAAGAAATATATGTAATATAATTTATTTAGGTTATTATTATTATATATAAAGAAGTAAATATCTTTATGATCTATCACTTATAAGTTACACTTATCTATAATATTTTTTTAGATCTTTTGAGTGAAGAATTATCATGGAGATCCCACCTTAACAACACCTGAATCAAATTCATAACACCATATATAAACATAACGCCATAATTTGTATTAAAAATAAATATGATTATATATGATTAAACTTTATTTAATTTAGAAACAATAAATACATCTTACAAGTGGGGTTACAAGAAAGTCAACAAGAGAATGATTTCTACCAAATTTAAATATAATTCAATATATATAATCAACTTGAAGTATTAGGTTTGCGTATACTTATATCCTACAATTTGTTCAATATAAGTTTTTCAACTGTTATATTATTAATAAATTTTTGGTACATTTTTAAATTAGTTAATATTAAAATTAAACTCATGAATTGTGATATAAAGAATGGGTAAAAATAAAAATAAAAACTCCTTTATATTCATGTAATTGGATTAAAATGAAGAGTTAAGATGAGACTATTAGAATGAATTAATTTAAGAAAATTATAGAAAAGAGTAAGATAATAAAGTTTTATAAGAACAACAGATTTTAATTATTGTGACCCTAACCGCAAGCTACCTCTATAGAATTATAATCCATCAAAATAAGAATCATTTTAATAATTGTTACGTTATAAACATGTTACTTATATAATATCAGAAGTAGTGTCAAACCTTCTTTTTCTGTTTTATGTTTATTTATAGATAGAACAGCAAAAATAAGATGACATGTTACAAGTAAGGACAAATATATCGAATATCATAGGATCACATATCCCTCCATTAGCCTCTGCTATTAATTAACACTATAAAAAAAATCGTATAATTAAAGGAAAAAAATCATTAAAACAAGTTTTGCAGATTCGAAAGATACAAACAAAATTGGCAGATTAGTACAGCTTGGTTTCGTAGTGCTAAGAGCTACGTGCAATTCACTTTTCTTCAACGTTTAGTCACGATCTTCGCTATATAACAAATACTTCACATGGGACAGTCTTATTCTAAGTCATGTGAACCGTTAATTAAATTGGATAATCTTTTTATTAATTTTTAAGATTACAATGGATTGCCGGAATTATACTTCTCTCTCTCTCTCTCTCTCTCTCTCTCTCTCTCTCTCTATATATATATATATATATATATATATATATATATATTAACATTAGTACTGAGTTACAGAAAGTAGTTAGACAAATTGGGAAAAGAAAAAGATCCTTTTGGTATGCTGTACACTTCTTGCAAATGAATCCTAATGGTGATGTCCAAATAATAAGTGAATTGAATATATCCACTTGGATAACATTCTAAAATAATAATAATAATAATAATAATAATAATAATAATAATAATAATAATAGTAGTAGTAGAAGAAGAAGAATAGAAAGAATTAATAATTTTTTTTACTAATGTATATTATATATTAATATTTAAATAATAAATAAATAAAATATTCACTTGCGTAAGATTCTTACCATAATATATTATTATTATTATTATTATTATTATTAGTGTTATTATTATAAAAAGAATGAAGAGAATTAGTAATTATTACTTCCTTTGACTAATGTATATTTATAAATTGTTTATAACCTGATTTCTAAATAATAAATACATCGAATAATCACTTGCATAGATTCTCAAAAAAATAATAAATATATTAAATATCCACTTGCACAAGAATTTCAAAATAATAGTAATAACAATATAAAAAAGAAGAGAACTAAACTATATTTATAAAGTTCTTACAAATAATAATCATATCCAATATTTATTTGCATAAGATTATCAAAATAATAATAATAATAATAATAAATGATGATGTAATAAATGAATTGAATATTCACTTGTAAAAAAAAATCTCAAAATAATGATAATAATAGTATTGATATGAGAATGAATCATTACTTCCTTTGACTAATGTATATATTTATAAATATTTTATATTTTGATGTCTAAACAATAAATTAGTTGAATATCCACTTACATGATATTCCTAAATTATAAATAATAAATGAATTGAATATCCGCTTACACAAATTATCCAAATAATAATAATAATATTATTATTATTATGAAAATGAAAAGAATTAATAATCAATACTTTTTTCTAATTAATGTATATTTATAATTTTTATATCTTGATAAATGAAATTAAGTAATAGAAGATATTTTCTACTTTTGTTTCACTTCTTGTCTGTGGTTCTAGTGATACGGTGATTATATTAAGTATTGACTTAGGTTCCAATGTCTTTAATGCTCAAATTGTTTTTATTCTAAATATATATATATATATATATATATATATATATATATATATATATATATATATATATATATATATAGAATCTCATGAGGTTATTAAACACTAATTTCTAATTATTTATCTGATGCCACGTGGTAGGTGGTACTAGGCGTCGCCCACATTCCCCTGCGGAATAATTCAGTCACATGTAGTTACAAAATTGATGTCTTTAAAGTATAGCTATTTTTTTATAAATTTGTGATTGGTTTTCTGTTTAAAAAAATCATTTTGATCTTCAAATCAGACATTGTCATTGTGATTTGGACTTTTTATATTTTAATTTTATTAATTTAACTCTGAAAGGGTTAGATTCTTAATATTTTAGTGAGTTACTTTGTTTATATTTGTTATTTTAACGAGGAGTAAAAAGTAGAATTTGAAGAAATAAAATTAATGTGTAGAAGTGGAAATTGATAATGTGTGTGAATCTTGAAAAGAAAGATTTGAAAGTTGACCGGTGGTGAGTTTCCATGGACACAAGTTCTGACCATTGGATACGGATCTTATCTGGTTCCATACTTTCAGTGTTGCGCAAGATTTTTGTTTTACAAGTGTTTGGCTGAGCATGAGTTCTAGCATGAACAACCGCATTGGGTGGTTCACGGGTGAACCATAAACCACTACCGTTGGATATATCACTAAAATATTCAGCGCATTATCAGGTCAATCTTCTTCTGCAGAATCTGCATATGAACTAGATTTTTAAGGAGCATGAAGAAGCAAAATGGAAAAGAATCATAGCCTCATCATGATGTGTGACAACTCCGACCGACGGCGGTTGTTGATGGCACATCACAACGGTGGTTGGGCTGCGTCCTGGTAGTGGAAGAAAGAGGGGTGTGAAGAGAGTAGAGTGATTAATGAATTAATTATGTGTAATAGAAGTTAGTTAGTTTTGATTTTTGTTTCTTATAACTTCTTTTTATTTTATAAAATTTAAAATGATTGTTTTTATATTTTATATAATTATTTATTTCTATATACATAAATTTTAAGATAGATAAGGAATATCTTATTATTAATAAAATATTGTATAACGCAGGTACTGTTGTTTTAAAGTATGATCAATAACGTGTTGATAAGAAGCTTGATATAAGATCTTATTGAAAATGTCTATAAATACTCTAGCTATGAAAACGAGTAAAAATATATTATTCTAAAAAAAATCGCTAAAAGTATGATAAAACAAATGGTTTTACAAAAAAATAATTTATTTATTTTTATATATTTTGAACTTGTAATTTGAATACAATGTTTTTAAGTGGTACAAAAAGTACATACACAAATGGACTTCTTGCAAAAGTCCAAAATCATTTCAAAAAAGCATTTAGAAAAGTACACGAAACATACAAATCAAGGAAACTAAGAAGCCTAATCAATAATCTAATTTTTTGAAGAATGATTTCTGATAAACCAAAAGCGAATAAGGCAATAACACGTCTTTAAAATAGCAAGAAAAATATGAATCACGTTATTGAAAACATGTGTCATTAAGATGCAATTCTAGATATTTGAATTTGAAATTCAAATTTTCCATCCTTTTAGTTTTAATTTTCTGCACATGTGTCACTTTTATGAAATTTGAGACATGGTTAAATCTCATTATTAATGTAGGAGTTCTAGATTGATATAAGAAAAAAGAACTTTTATTTTTTTTTATATTTTTATTTTGGATGATATAAGAAATTAGTGAGATTTTGAGATACTTGTGAAGAGTTAATTTTGAGTCTTAACTTGTTTATGATTTTATATGAACTTTATCATGAAGATGAATTTTTTTTATTTTATTTTGAAGTAATACTTCTTTTATTCTCTTAAGTCTTATCCATCTTTGAACTTTTATTTTCTTATTTTTATCTTTGAATTGTTATCTTATTTTGCTTCATTTTCTATTAATTATTTTATTTTATTTGTAGTAGATGTAAATTTTTATACTTGTATAATTTAATTGGATTAAATTCTTGTTTCGTGAAAAAAATATTTTGAGTTTTGCGTTTTAAATCTCATAAAAATATAAAAGTAAAACAAGTTCATATATTAAAAAATTATTATCATTTTGTCATCCGTAGATACAAGTTTGTGACACAAACTCAAAATATCATCAATAGAACTCAAAATGTCATCAACAGATACAAGTTTGTGTCACAAACTCAAAATGAAGGAAAATGCATAGTAAATTACCATATTTGTGTCAAAGGGCAAAAATCTAATACAAATCAATATAATTATTATATAATCTTAGTAAATACATGAGAGGTTATTCAGAAAAGAAATTGATTTTATTTAAATATGAGTGATTTATTGAAGTTATAATTAATAAGTTGTAATTGATGATAGTAATGAGGTTGGTTGGGTGTAAGTTTAACTATACTTATTTTCATTCTAAAGTAAAAATTCATATCCATATTTGTTCTTACTCCTATGAGATATGAAACTTGTTTCTCATCTAATTTTGATAACAAATATACCCACACTTACATTGTCCCAATATTGATTACATAATTTTTCTATAAAAATAAAATTATAGAAAAATGAAATTATCATGAGTTCAATATCAAAAGAAAAATACTTTCTCGTTTCTTGAGTATCAAATCTTAAGGACGAACTAAAAATTAAATAAACTTAAAATAAAATATAAAATAAAAATTGCATAAATATCAAATAGTTATAGAAACAAGTAAATTACACATAATCAGAATTTTATAACAACAACAATATCTATTATTTTTGCAAATTTTCAGAAGAAAAATATCTTGAGAATTTGAGTGAACTTGGTGGATATCGAATGAGTTGAACTATTGAAAGAGAGAATGAAGAATTGTGTAGTATAAGAAGAATTCTTCAAATAATGCAAAAGTAAGAACCAAGAGAAAAAAAACAAGATAAGTTTTTCAGATTTCCCAATAAACTAATGAACTATAAGATTGAACACCTAAAATTAATAATTAGACATTCTTATATGACAAAAAATAAACAACAAATAAATTATAAAATCATAAATGATTAAATGTGTATCCTGAAAAAAAATTTAATTTGATAAAATTAAAGTTAATGTTTTCTAAAATATAATACATCATTTGAATAAAAATCACAAAAGAAGAAAAAACATGTAATTGAGGTTGTGATTATAGGGAAAATACTATGGGATTAGAGTGAACTTGATGAATCTTGGATGAGTGTATAAATGAGAGATTGTGTAATAACAAAAATGTTCTTCACATGAAATGAAACAAAAAAAATCAAAGAAAATAATGAAAATAAGTTGTTTATGTTACCTAATTAACTAAATTTTTTTTAGTAATTTAAAATAAGAACAAGTATAAGAACATAGACAAGGCGAATATATATATATATATATATATATATATATATATATATATATATATATATATATATATATATCTCCTTTCCAATACTCTACATATTAGAGATAACTATTTAATAATATAATATAAAATTTAATATATCGTATCTAGATGTAAATAATTATGGAAAATGTGAGACATTAAATAAGGAAATTGAAAAGGAATGACCTACCTTAAGTAGTTCTTATGTAAAGTTAGTAGTCTTTATTTAACTATATATAAGAGTAGTAAACTGGGTTTTGACATGTGGGTTGGTTTGCTAGCCTACCAAAATTTGGTAAACCGAGCTGATATTTTCAACCTGTAAGCTCCGTATCATATTTAATTTGCCAAATTCCCAAACTAAAAGTTCAACGGGACGAACTAATCTACTAGTCCTTTGTTAAATTAAAAAAATAAAAATAGTTTAAAACATTAACTTTTTATATTATATTACACTACAAGAAAAAAATTATTTAGAGATCAATTTTTAACTATCAAATAAAATGATTGCTAATTGTGACTAAAATAGTCATCAAATTAAATTTTAGTTGATAAATAACTACAAAATATAAGTAATGATTGAATTTAGTGACCAATTAGGTTAAGATAATTGGTATCTAATATTAGCTACCAAGGTTTTGGTGACCTATACTATTAAATTCTAAATTGGTATCTAATTAAGTTAGAGACTAATTTAGAATATAATGGTATTGGTCACTAAAACCTTGGTAGCTAATGGTAGATACCAATTACCTTGACTTAATTAGTCACTAAATTCAATCATTACTTATATTTTGTAGTTATTTAGCAACCAAAATCTAATTTAGTAACTATTTTAGTCACAATTAGCGGCAATTTTATTTGGTAGCTAAAAATTGATCTCTAAATAATTTTTTTTCTTGTAGTGTTATTTAAATGATAAAAATATACAATATCAATATAATATAAATCAACACTTATCAATTAAGTTTTAATTATTAATTACAATAGAGTAATTTAGCATGTAAAAGTAATAATTATTTTAATTTATTTAATTATAAATATTAATTGATCAATTAAAAATTTAGAAAATATTTATATACTTAAATATATTTTTAAAATTTAAATATATAAGATATATATAAGATAAATGTTAAAAATACAAAATTAAAAAAAAAATTAGAAAAAGTTGGCAAGCCAACTCGCCCAACTACCCTTTAGTGGGACAGACCAAGATATACAACAAGTTTTATTATAGTAGGATAGTGTGCCACCCCTATATATAATTGTTAATGAATAAAATTATTTAAAAAAATATTTAGTGGTTAAAAAATGTTAAAATTTAACAAATATATTTTTATTCAAATACATTTTTAAAAAAAAAAATTAAAGCTTTTTGTCATATATATTTAAGCATTTTGTATATATAAAAAAATCAATACTACTACATAAGAGATTATTACATAAAAAATTACTCCATAAGAAATTATTAACCTTAAAATAATATTGATAAATTACCACATAATGGATTATCCAATATAGATGACCTTTACCACCTACTAAATAAAAATTTAGGACTTATATTATTACTTTATACATAAAATTACTTATTTTCAAATATAACTTTTACCATATTTATCATCTTTATTAGTCTTAACACTTCATATTATTATAAATATCTCATACATAATTAATTTATACGAACATTCAAATATATTATATATGTTTTCATAGTCATACAAGTGAGAGCTTACAAAACAAAAATTTACTAAAATGAAAGTATATACAAAATTATATGTGAATATCCCAATAACATCCTAAACATTTATGGAATTGTTTGATATATATAATCTTATCTTTTGATATAACAAATATAATCACTACAACAAAATTATAACATTTATGGATTAAGTTACATAGTATCATATCCAAATTCATAAACAAGTCATATATGTCTACAAGTTAAAAGTTAATCAAATCAATTTTCAAAAGTATATAATCAACATGCACTTCTAAGCATCAAATTGGATATACAATAGAGAGTAAAAAATTGTTCCTATTTGGAAGGTCTATATTAAGCATGTCCTATTAGATATTAACGCTTGATTAAATCTAATACTTTAATCTACAAACATATCACAAAATCAAGGATAATGTTAGTTCATTGCATTCAAAGTTTGTGTATCTACACATGCCAATATGTGCAAGAATTCTTCCCAAATTTTCACCACCTAACTTTTTAATTGAGAGTAACTAATTGACCTCTTTTGGAAGGCCTATAATAGTAATGTCCTATTAGATATTGACACTTGATTTAATCTAAGACTTAGATATACAATCATATTAAAAAAGTAAGGATAAGGTTAGTTCATTGCATCCAAAGTTTGTGTATCTACATATGCTAATGTGTACAAGAACCCTCCTTAACTTTTCACTACCTAACTTCTTAATCTACATTGTTTACGTCATCATTTACAGAAAGATATCTCCATTAAAAATATTTGTTTGTATTTAATACATAAAATGACAATCTTGCTAACATATCAAAAGTATGTAACTTAAGTTGAATTTACATCAAGAATTTTATATAACATATCACTCAAAATTATAATACATTAATTCTTAAGTACAACCAATTCATCCAAAAATTCTAATCCAACTATATCCAAAACCAATTCTTCTTATTCTAATAATATAAACACATTTCAAATATATCATTGAACTCATCTAGCATGATTTTAGTGCATTACCGTTAATATATTACAATTTGACTCCTCTAACCCAATATCATTCTCAAATCAATGAAAACACAAAATTCAATCAATGTTATCCAATTACATAAACTTCAACTTCACCGATAAACACTTTCATAATCAATTAAAAAACTCAATTCCTACTCATATTAACTTCCATTTTTTGACAATTACTTGTGTTTCAAGCAATAGTTAGAAAAGTGTGGGATGACATTAAAAATCCTAATGACCTAGTTAAACATTTTCATTCAAATCCAATCTTCAGTCAAAGATAAAATAATTGAGAGAATATTTATTGTTTAAGGGGAGATATTTTTGGTGTAGGGTTGCTACATTAGAATACTAAAAGTCTTATGATGTAGTTTTAGAAGTGTTTATAGTTAATTGTGAAATACATTCCTATTAACCATTGATTGGATATATGAAATGTGTTGGTGTGGAATGGAATTGTATATTGAAGTGTGATTCTCTTTTTGTTGGGTAAACATTGTTGAATGATATGTAAATATTTGAGTGAAATTGGTATTTTGAGAGTATTTTATGTAGTATAAATGTTGCAAGGAATATTTTGTATGAACTATTTATAAAATATGTGCTTCTAGATTTATATCGCTCAAGTGGTGGATTACCATTCAAGCAACACCTAAGCAGCAAATCATCATTGAATTCACTAGTTGATGTCATTCAAGTGTCAACATGAACGATCAAGGAACAAAGCATAAAGCTCTGAAGCTTGAGTGAGAGAGGTTCTATGATAATTTTCTCTCCTTTAAAATAAATGATGTTAAAGTGACAAGAGGTTGTTATTGTAGTGGTGTATGTTGTTTTAGAATGTGGAAGACCAAACATCTACGTGTCATCACTCAAGCAACAATATGATTGATCAAACTTTGATGAAGTGATAAGAATGTTGATCATAGAATTTGTTGGGTTTTACAACTTAAGTGTTGGAATAATGTTCAAGGGTGGACACTCAAGTTTTAAGTGAACATTCCAGCAAAAGAGGCCTAACAAACTATCTCCTTTGAAGATGGTACCTTAGGAGACAAAAGTTTGTTCGAGTAAAAAGGAGGTCATACTAATTTTCTCTCTCTTTAGAGTTAGCATCACTAAAACGATGTGAAACTGCTTAGGTAAAAATAAGTCTTTGTTGGATCAAGTGCTTACTATTGAGTCAAAAACTATAGTTGAGAGTCAAGGTGAAACTTTTTCTACAAAAGAGCGTAGCAACCCAGACATCACAATTCAATTGTCACTTGGCTTACCAGATCTGTATAATGAGACGATTGATGTCATTGACAACAATATCTCCCCTTAGTAATTGCTCTGCTAGGAATCAAACTCGTGACTTTACTCTAATACTAATTGTTGGATTGAACACTTACCATTAGGCCAAAAGTTATAGTAGATAGTTAGGGTGTAATTCTTTCTATTTAAGAGCTTGGTAACTCAAGTGACACAATTTGATGGTGACTTTGCCTACCTGACCTCCTCCTTAGGGTAATTGATGTTGTTTACAATAGACTTCTTATGTGTTGGGAAACAAATTTGCTCAAGAGAGAAAAATGCACTCAAGGGATATGTGATCGATGATGACATGAATGTGTGATGTAAAATATATGTATATTGATTATGACGATGAGATGATTAGCTGCATGCATTTGTATGATAAATATTACGTTTTATATTGTATGTAGTATCTGTATGATATTTGTGACCCTTTATGGGTGTGGGGTCAGAAGTACCTAAGATGGTATTATGCCCCAAAAGTTGTAATATTAAGCGCAAAACTCACTAGGATATAGTTTATGTATGTTTCATTAATGATCTAATTTAGAGCTATCAAAACGAATCACCTAACCTGTCGGACTCAACCCACCTTAATCCACTTAGTAAATAGGTCAACCAAACCAATCCACCTCTTAATGAGTCCTAAAAATGATGGATTAGACTGGCCTACCATGGATTGATAGGTTAAATGACTTGATCCACTCTGTAAAATATGTTTTGGCCAAGTTCAAGAGGGGGGTGAATTGAACACTTGAAAACTTTTCGCAAACTGTTTGGAGAATGAATAATTTTTATAGAAAACTATTCAAGAAGATATGTTAAGCAAA
>Ga0099824_1002887_pt1 | contig 25146 bp, 10 predicted proteins | sample SiratrowhiteBW_FD_76837 | JGI IMG/M metagenome (GOLD analysis project Ga0099824, IMG submission 76837) | Root nodule microbial communities of legume samples collected from California, USA - Siratro white BW | ecosystem: Host-associated > Plants > Roots > Nodule | place: USA: California...
TATATATATATATTATTGTTATTTTTTAAGACTATTTTAATTAAACTAAACAGTTTTTTATTTCCACTCATTTCTCAATGTATAAATATGTTATTTGACATGTTGAATAGGTCTAGTTTGGAATGAGAAATGGAGACTATATATGAAACTGCGGGTCTTGTATGTAAAAATAGCAAAGTATTGTGATTTTGGTATAGGACAATTGAATGTGATATTATTATGTTTTGATTGAATGTGTATCTATAATCTGATGCAAAAATATAAATTATAAAGGAAATGTGGTTCAATAAGTAGATTTTGTTGTTGGGTTGATGATTGTGGTGTGATGAAGCAATAGATATGAAAAATGATTAAGGTTAGGCATGCAACATTTTTATTATGTAGCTAAGTGCTGTAGCATTATTACAGGGAGTGATTTGATCTTATGAAAACAAGTTAAATTGAGTGTTTAGACAAGGTAATTTAGATGTGGTTGTGTGATGCTGCTTCTTGTTAAGTTGAAGGTAACAACAAACTTGTTATGCTTTAAAGATACGTCATAGATGATAAATCAATTAAAGCTTTTAATGATGATAAAGGTATTAGCAGTGACAAAAAGAAGCAAAGTTCAAGGAGTTGAATAGATGCAATACAAAAATGAGATCCATTGGTGGAATGAAATAGATGCAATTCTATTCATAGTTTCTAATACTTCTTTTCTTTTCATCATCTCTATCATATAATGTACAAAACGATTTCATATTTTACTTTCCTATATGGTTTCTTAAAACAAACATACCAGTAAGATTCAGCCATCCCACACAACAAATTTGATACAATCCAAAATAAGCATTTTATTTCATTTAACAGTTGACAATCCACGTGTAGTGTTCCATCAAGAAAAACAGTGTAAATTAGCTTTTGACCACAAATTCACGACATTATTTATGTTGACATTTGGTAGTTTATCTCATCACTTCCTTTGTTTGGTCATAAATATTTCTCACATGTTAGTTTATTACAATCAAAATGCCATATTTGTTTCATGAAACAAATTTTCAAACCTTTTTGCCACATAAAAACGGAGTTCTCTTTAGTTGAAACCCAATTCAATGCCAAACACATTCTGTGGGGGCAAGGTCCATCGTTATATTATGGGCACTTGGTTTTTTGTTCTTTCAAAATACAGTTTTTATTGACATTAAAATATAGTTTTCATGTACAATGACATAATAAAATGATTTTATAATGTAATCACAAATTCCTATTACGTCAAGTTTATTGACTTCTACACTAATTATCGTAAAAGTGACATCAACTGTTACTGTTAAATGATTAACAGAAGAAATGTTTGTGCATGATGAGTGCAAGACCATTACACTGACATTAATTTAAAATGAAAACTCTACAAGACCATTTCAAGTATATATAGTTGAGGAATATATAACAGTATTGATTGCAGAATGCAGGTAGTGGAAATAACAACAAAATATGAACCTATGAGGTGCAGAGAATCTCTTATAATTTGGAAACAAAATAGCATGTTTGGATGTTGTGTTGAGGTGATCCATTGTTACAAGTTGCAACATATAAAACAAGGGATAAGTTGGTGCTTGGAACAACATAACTTATTATGTTTTGCGGTCCCAGGGAATGATCAGATTCAGGTCCTTCATGGTTTTTGTGTGCAGGGCATGCCCAGTTAAAAGTTGTGTTTGGAGGAGCCTGCAAGATGTTTTGTTTTTTTCTCTCTTAATGGAATAGATATTTTGATTTTGTGGTGTGATGTGAGGGAAGTGTTATCGACCCAAGAGTCCACTTCCTCATGTGGGAATGTTGTACCATAAGGAAATTTATTGACGTAGGTAGAACAAGGGTGATGTTGGTGTCAATTATGGATGTTTCTGTGAGATAACATAAAAGCTTTTTCAAAAGGTAATGTGGTACCACAAATGGGGAATATTGTTGTCGATGTTTCAACTGAATCAACATCAACCTTGGCCCACTCGGTTCCTTCTCACAACCATTGACTGCACCAAAACCAAACCTTTGGTTTTTCTTCCTTTTCCTCCTCAATTCCCCACGCTAACTCTACTCATAGGGTATTTATCATGGTAAAAATATACAATTTCCCAACACAAAATTACAAAGTTATTTCCTTTGGGAATTTATGGTTTTCTTATGATTTATTTTCTATTACACACTTCTCTTTATCAAATGGTCTTTTTACTTGATATGTCAAATTAGTATGGATATTTTGATTTTTATAAAAAATGCTACTTCCTTCTCCGAGGTAGAATATTCCGTTATGAATTATATGGTCGCTTAAAGTTGTAGGAAAAGCATTAACAAAATGAAAACTTTTATTATCATATATTAAAGTTATAAGTAAATAAACAAAAATTCCGTTGTCGTCCAGCGGTTAGGATATCTGGGGTTCGATTCCCGGCAACGGAAGTTTTTACATTAGTTTTCTTTTTTCTTCTATTGTGTTTCACTTTTCATTTTATTATACTCAAATATGTGGATTCATTCTATTTATACATATATTTTTTTCCTTCAATAAATTTATTTGAGAAACTAATTTAGAGAACTTGCTTTAAAAAACCTCATATGATGTATGAGTTGTATATTTTTTTTAGCAGAATTATATATTTTCTTTTCATTATTTCCTCCTCAAATTTGTGATTTAGGAAGATAAAGGCACAAACCATGTGGATCAAAATGAAATCGTTAAAATGGAGACTTTTGTCAAATTAAAGGCTTTAAAAAACCTCATATGATGTATGAGTTGTATATTTTTTTTAGGAGAATTATATATTTTCTCTTCATTATTTCCTCCTCAAATTTGTGATTTAGGAAGAAAAAGGCACAAACCATGTGGATCAAAATGAAATCGTTAAAATGGAGACTTTTGTCAAATTAAAGACTATTAATATGGTGATCTCTAAAGTGAAAATCCAATTTTCGAAGAGAATATGGGATTCCGTCAATTGTAGTTGCTATTGTCAATCTCTCCCCTTTAACTTCACTAGAGGAATCATTTTCTTCTATTTTTCACGCTATTGAAGGTGGTGTGGCCCCCATATACTCATCAATTGAAGCATGGCATATTGGTTTTATAGTAAGAAAAATTCAGAAATTAGTTTTTTAATTCATTTTTGAAACATGTACTCATTAAATTTGGAATTGAACAAAATATAGTTTTTAGAATTGAACAAAAAATTGTAAAGAAAAACAGAAGAAATATGTAAAAATAAAAGGAGTTGAATCAAAAGTAGGATTGGGCTGGATAGCTATTTCATTCACCTATTGGACCCTGAAGTTCCCATGTTTCGGTTAATGAATTGTGTATTGTTCTAAAGGTGCTTCTTCCTGCACCTCCGTATTTTTTTCCTGCACCTCGTACGAGAATGAAGTAAAAATATCATTTTACCCTTATCATTTTCTTCATTTCTAAACTGCACCCATCTTTGCTTTCTCGTATTTTAGATTGCATAATATGAAAAATAATTCTTTTATTCTAAAATCTAAAATTATATTTTAGATTATATAGAATACAAATGGATTACTTATTCTGAAATTTTAAAATTTGTATTCTAGATTATACAAATACATAAACTATTTTGTATTTTAGATTATACCGTTTAAAATTAAAATAAAAAATTATATTTGAGATTAATATAAATTTTAGAAGAGTATTTTAGAATTTTTCAAATTATGGGGGTACACCCTTGTTCTAATTAGTGAGTGAGAATAGAGTTTAGTTTATATTAATTTTTAATCCATTTTGATAATTTTAACTAATTAGTACTACATTTTTTTATAACAAATTATAGGATTAGGCTTTAAGTAGATCTGTAAATCGCCCTTACCCTATGTATTACTTCCTTAATGATGACATTATGCAAGTAACCAAATAAAAACCATTGTTAGTTCGACTTTCGATTATGTATCTCTTAACTGTTGGGAAGAAAATTGATGGATGCCTCAATGGTGTGAACCTCTTATCTCTTATGTGCCAATATGCCATGTTTTATTTATTAAATTGGCTGGTTTTCGTTCCTGCAGATTTATAGTTACAAAGTGTGACCATGGGGAGGCGCATCTTGGAATGTTAGATGAAACTTTTTAAGAAGATTGAGGAATTATTGAAGAATATTCTCCTCTGAAGATTTCTCACTTCTTCAGTGAGAGAGATTCAGGATGAATCTTCCAAAGATGATGATGTTTTCTTAAAAAAAAATAGAAAGCATCATGGTGAATGAAATGGCCTCAAGAGGCATTTACCCCACACCACACATCAACAAAGTTTTCTATGCAAAATGGTTAGATTCATAGGTTTTATGAGAATGAATATCTTAATCCTTAGGAGTAATGGACATGGTATTTTGGATATCATCTACTATTTCCCTTGTGAAACTGGTCATTGGAATTCATACATATCAGACAACAAAGCCAATTTCTTTGAGCTTGCTTTATATCAGATTCACAAGCCTTGCATCAACAAAATTGAAAGCAAAGCAAGAATCTTATCATATGTGAAATCTAGACCATTACATACCAGCTATATGGAAAGAAGAAAACCATATCAACATCTCTTCAGTGAACATTTCAGCACGATGAGACTTCTCCTCGGCTCCCAATGAGAATCTACAGAGTGGACACGTTTTGTGGTGACCCTTAAGCCATCTATTTACACAAATCTTATGGAATTTGTGGGAGCAAGGAAGGACACGAATTTCATCTCTGGCCTTCAACCTTGACAAACACACACAACACCAGCAATCTTCACTGAAATTGGATGCTGCTGCAGATTCAGATGGCTGCTGGTTGTTGTTACTTTGAAGGAGAATCATGTAAGAGGGTAAAGGGGCATCATGGTTCCTTTGTCCCTCAGCTAGGCCAATTAAATTGGTGACAAGTGAGATGAAGCCTTTGAGAGTCATCTGATTTACTGTTGGGGTAGCATGTCAATTAGAGCCTTAAGAAGAAAAAGAGTTGCAACTAATGGTCACAGTGTGACAATTATGGTTCTGATTTAGTCCTAGATGTTTTGCTTGGTTTGAAAGGGTGGTTAGATAAGGTTTGTGTGACAGTTTCTATCGTCCAAACACAAAAGCGGTTACACCAACATAAGAGTGTTACACTTGACCTAGATACTTCATTCCTTTGAGGTAGAATAATACTATAAATTACGGGATTCCTAACTCCAGTGTAACACCTTGTGTCTTGCACTATGTGCTTGATTATGCTTTTTCAACATATTTTTTCTTATTCATCGTTGTTTCTTACTTTATTTATTATTCTTTCTTGTTTTTTGTATTGCTCTTTTCATACATTTGGGATGGCGTTCAGGGAAGGCATCATTAGGTTGTCATGCTCAATTGAGATACAGAGGTATTTTGAGACCCCTAGCTGGTAGGGCACTCATGCTCAATATTTTCACCAAATCTTATACTTGTCTTAGTCAATGAAAACTCATGCTCTCTACTGTACCCAGCCCACGTTTGGCATCAACATGCACATGACCTTCACACCATGTTGCAGATGCTTTGAAAGGAATGAATCAAAGTAGAAACTAAAACTTTTGATGCTTATTAATACCTTGAAGTATCTTGTTAAAGTTTTTTTTTTTTCAAATAAATTGCATTTTCTGTAACAAGATAAATAAATATTAATTTTATGATTGAAAAACTAATATAGTAAAAACTTAAGTAACTTTTTATAACAAATTTAAACTACTTTTTTTGTTATGAAAAAAAGTAAAAACCCTTTTTCTAGTTTGCATAAAAATAGTTTTGTATGGTATGTTTATTTCTTTGAACTCTTCTTTTTTATTCATCAAAATAAGAAAAGAGAAATTCTCTACTTTATTCCTTTTTATTGCTATTGAGTCCTCTTGTTTTCTCTTCCTTTTGTTTTAATCATAATCTAAACAGAGTATTAATTTTTTTTATCCAACTAGTGTGTTTTAAATTATTGGGCGATTAACACACTAACTCGCTACATTAAGATTTAACTAGATACGTAAATACTGTTGAATATAGATAGTAAGGAATTACTGATGAATTGGCTGGAGAAATTTCAACACCTTGTTGATAGTTTTTTGAAATTTAAGCTGATTTAGCAGAGATGCAGAAGCCTTGTGTAATTTTCATTATGTGTAGTGTAGATATGTAGCTTTTTTTTTTTTTTACAAGAATAAAGTAGTGTAAAACATGCTTTTAGTGTAAAACATGCTTACAAAATGTATTATGAAGGAACTGTCCCCAACAAAATACAGTACAGTTTAGAAGGAACCACTGCAACATTTACTTAACTTCATATTGCAAAGAAACAAATATTTGAACAGACACATCACAAAGTGTGTCTTTCTTTGATCTTATGTAAGAAGCAAAATCCTGAGAGTCATGTGATTTACACTCACTTTTTTCTCTGATCTCAATCTTATGATGGATAACGAACGTAATAACACACTTCATAGGTAAAGATTACACCACTGCATATAGGTGTCATTGCAAACTTTTATCTTTATTTCTTACTCTTCTTGTACCTACATAAAATGTGAATTACTAAGTTATTACCAAACCAACATAGCAAAGATTTATAGACTACCACATTAGAGGTGCATCACCAAAGATCCATTCGATTTAGAAGTTTCTAATTTTGTTATTGCAAAAAGTTATTACAATGCACTGTACATTTAGAATGGAGACAAGTCAAGCAACCAGACCTTCAATTCTATTGTTATATATACATCAGCATGAATTTATAACTAATACTCCATCAGTTATCTTACTCTTGACAAAAAGTTACAATATTTTCTATCTTACTCCTTTTTTTACTTTTACATCACAATATATATATATATGTATATATGTATGTATATATATAACTTCTGTTTCTTTACCGAGTTGTGTATCACTACTAAATTTCACATGAGTGATAATAAACCTCGAATCATACAGTTAGAGAACTCTGGGAGATACAAATCAGCTATTAATTCAAACAATAAAGAAAGGGGAAAATTGAGATTTATTTGTTCAAATTGTTTTCATTGAAGGAAAAGAAGAAAAACACGATTCTTCCCTCCAAGTGAAAACAGCGTAACGTTACACTGACAGAAGGGCCACAGATAGTTGATCATCATAAAAAAATCTTACAACCTCGTCTCAGGCACTTCTTCCTTGATTCTCTTCATTCACAGCTGATAAATTGGCATCATTATCAGGTTTTGATGCATCTTCTTCCTCAAGTATCTTCCCATCTCTTGGAACCAAGCACGGTATACCATCTTTTATCTAACAAGTAAAAGGAAAACAGAAACATAACTCCATGAGTCAAGACTCACCATTAAACAATATGCTCATTATTATTGCAGAGAGGGGTAACTTTTCCCTGTAATAAACATTTCAATGCAAACATTTTATAATTCTTCAAGATTCATAAATTTACAGTAGAACAAGTTACAGATTCATAAATGCTGGAAAATGGAGCCTTGTGCAGTAACCCTTGCGGAAACAATTAGGATTTCAGCAACAAAACAACATTGTTAGCAGACAAGGAACCTTAAAATTCCCAAAAGGATTGAAAATTGAATTGAAAGTGAAGAAGGGAATTAGAACCGACGGGAAAGGCAACGCCAATAGCATCACTGATCAGGGAATTTGATTCCTCACAATACCTGCAAAACCAAAGAGAAATTATTGGTAAAAAAATGAAGAAAATATAAACAGTTACAAAGAAATTGAGAGAGCAAAACCTCAAAGGTTGCTTAGAGAGAGGGCAAACGAGGATGTCCGATAGGGTTTTGGCTGCTTTTTGCAGAACCTCTTTGCTTCCTCTCACCATTTCCTTCCAACTTCACTCTTTCACGCTACACTGCTAGGTACCCCTCTCAAACAACTTTCTTAAATTACCAAATGGCCCTCTAATTTTTTATTTTTCTGACTTAATGCTTAGAAATAACTTTCCTGAAAAATAACAATAATGGTTTTTTTTATTTTTTTTCCTTTTCTTCGGCAATAACCATGTTAAGAAATAACTTTTTTTAAATAGTGTTGAGATTGAATTATACCAGATGAAACCAAAATAATTTTTTATTTAATTTATATTCATTGAAGTTTCCTTATAAAAATGTCAAAGTTTTATTCCTTTGATAAGGTTTACTATACTATATGATCATACTCCTATAATCCACGGTGAAAAATCAACAATTCAAAAATATTATTTACTTTAGCATTTTTTTACTTTATTGTAATTTTGGTCAAATTCAAATTTTAGTGTCTAAAACTTTTTTTCACGAATTTAATTCCTTATTTTTTATTATTCGTCATTTTGTTCGATTTTTAATTTCATTTTTCATACTCATTTATTATATTTTACATGAATCGAGGGATTATGTGAGGTAATATAGCAGTAAAGACTTGTTATCAACAACAATTTGATAATGTTTTGATATAACTTTAAAATAAAAATTAAATAAAGTTATAAATAATTAAAAATTAAGAAATCAGAATTGCATAGAAGAAAATACATTAAACAAGATTATGGATAACTGAAAATTCAGAGACTAAAATTATAAAAAATAGATATCAAAATTGTGAATTTTTCAAAAATACGGAGATTATGATTATAATTAAGTCTATTTTCTTTAATAAATTTCTCTAATTTATTTAGGCCATTCTTTTAAAAAACATGAAATTTCAGCTTGGTCAAAGAAATTTCAGCTTCATTTAAAAATAATATTAATTTCTCTCAAAATAATAATAATAATTTTAAAAACATGAAATCTTTAAAAAACTATGTTTGAAAAACCTTAGACGATGGATGAAAAAAGAATAAAGTTTGTTTAATTTTTGAGAAAGCGCAACTGACAGGCCATTTTTCAAAATAAATAATCAAATTTATAATATGAAGTAGACTGTTAATTTTAAGTACATATAGGTAATTTTTTTATGAAGAAATAATTTTTTTACTTCAGCCGATTGAGAACACGTGCTTCACATTCTTCTTTTATCCAAGAGTACTTTTATAAACATTTAGATTTAACCTAATTTGATATGTCAGTGATACACTTTTGTATCATTACAATTTTTTAACGATATAAAATTAACTAAATATTACTTTTTATTAATTTTTTTCAATCAGTAAAAAATATATATCAAGAATACAAATAATTTTATACCACCATTAAATATTTTTTACACAAATTAATTCATAAAAAAATTTAAGAAGAAAAAGTGAAACTAATTTTTTCACAACTTCAAATTAATTAATATATAAGTTCATTTTTGAAAGCTCTTTTATATATATTTTTCTAATATTTTTTGTACTTTTCAATTTTATTTTTGATCGGTAGTTTATAAAAAATAGACTTGGGCAATGAAAATACTAAAAATATATTTTATGCTCAATTTAAGTTTAGATATTATGAGTCACAATAATTACACTAGTTTCTTTAAAGTTTTTTTTTATGAGAAATATTTAAAAGTTACAAATGATACCTAAGAACAGTGTTTAATTTAACAAGAAAGTAACATAACGTGGGAAAGGTTAATGCGATACCTAAGAACAGTGTCTGTGGTATGCTTGGGTGAAACGCACCGTTTAGTGTTTGCATCTGAACACAACACACAGTGGAGTCTCCACCGAAGAGCGTGAGCTGAGAAGAGAGGCATGTTCGCCGTCAATGGCGATTAAGCTCTACCCATCAGAAAATAACTGTGAAACCCAACCTCCAAATGAATGGCCAGAGTCTCCACGCGCCAACGGTTCCCATTCCGAAGCGCCTTGCTCACGCGCCCTATCACCACCACGCGCACTTCATCTTCTTCGCTCACTGAAGAACAAAAGCCAAGATTTTCCCTCTTCTCACAATTCGAAGCGCTTCTTCGAAACTCGTGCCGAAGTGCCCGCCACCTCCTTCAAATCCAAGCACTCCTTGTCACTTCAAGCCTCATCCGCAATCCCTTCTTGGCACGCACCGTTTTGAGCCGTGCCTCCCGCTTATGCGACGTCGCTTACACCCTTTTGATCTTTCGCCACGTTAACTCCTCCGACACCTTCTGCGTCAACACCGTGATACACGCCTATTGTGATAGCGATGCGCCTCATCAAACTGTTATGTTTTACTTCTGCTCTTTGATGCGTGGGTTCTTTCCGAATAGCTACTCCTTTGTTCCACTCGTTGGCTCTTGTGCGAAGACGGGTTGCATTGATTCTGGGAAAGAGTGCCATGCGCAGGCCACCAAGAATGGTGTTGACTCTGTGCTTCCTGTCCAGAACTCTTTGATTCACATGTACGCTTGTTGTGGGGCTGTTCAGCTTGCCAGGGTGTTGTTTGATGGAATGTTGACAAGGGATTTGGTCTCGTGGAACTCGATCATTGATGGCCATATGATGGCTGGGGAGTTGAACGCTGCACACCGACTGTTTGATCAAATGCCTGAGAGGAATTTGGTTACTTGGAACGTAATGATTAGTGGGTATTTGAAGGGTAGAAACCCTGGATATGCGATGAAGTTGTTTCGCACAATGGGTAGGTTGGGAATGAGGGGTAATGCTAGGACTATGGTCTGTCTGGCTACAGCGTGTGGTCGGTCGGGTAGACTCAAGGAAGGGAGATCGGTTCATGGGAGCATTGTCAGGATGTTCGTGACGTCAAGTTTGATTCTAGATACGGCTTTGATTGATATGTACTCTAAGTGCAGGAGGGTGGAGGCTGCGCGGAGAGTGTTTGAGAGGATGACAGAAAGAAATTTGATTTCATGGAATGCAATGATCTTAGGGAGTTGCATTCAGGGGAATCCTGAAGATGGACTTAGCCTATTTGGTGTAATGGTTGGGATGGATGGAAATGACAGGGAAGAGAGTTTGAGGTTGCTCCCTGATGAAGTAACCTTCATTGGCATTCTTTGTGCCTGTGCTCGGGCGGAGCTGTTGGCTGATGGCAGGTCTTACTTCAAACAGATGACTGAAGTGTTTGGTGTGAAGCCAAATTATGCTCATTTTTGGTGCATGGCAAACCTTCTTGCGAATGTGGGGCTTGTTGATGAGGCAGAAGAGTTTCTGCGAAGCATGGCAAAATTTGATGGGCATATGTCACGTCAGTCATTGTTATGGGCAAGTTTGCTTGGTTTGTGTCGTTTCAAGAGGGATGTGTACTTGGGGGAACGAATTGCTAAGCTTCTTGTTGACATGGATCCCAAGAACCTGGTCTGTTACCAGTTTCTACTGATCATTTATGCCGTGTCTGCTCAATGGGAGAATGTTTCTGAAGTGGAAAAGGTGATGAAGGAGAGAAGGTTAGGGATAATACCTGGAAGCAGTCTTTTGGACTTGAAAAATATAGTTCACAATTTCAAAGTCTCAAATAAAGACCAAGAGGGATTTGAAGAAGTAAATAGGATGATGGATGAACTAGCTCATAGATTTAGATTGCCAAGTGGTGATTTAAGCCGGTCATGAGTTGGCCACAAAGAAAGTACTAGCTAGATTATCAGGGAAACCCTTGAACTAGAAGTTTAAGAATTCAGTTCACATTCTTTTATATTATAAGCTGTCGGGAATTTTGTTGATCGAGAGATCTACTCACTCAACAATCATGCAGTATGTTAGTTTTATATAGATACCAGTGTGTCACTTGGGACATGCATCCGGTTACTCACATAAATCCCAATTTTGTATTGAGGTTTTGGATTTATGATTAAGCTTATAATCTTGTCTAAGTTTACCATCGCTTGTGCTGAACATACATTATGGATTTTCGTCCCCCTGCAATAGAAGGATTGTGATCGAAATGATTCCCCAAGGGATGTTAGAAATATGAATTTGTTTAAATTTTTAAAATTTACGACAAAGGCAGATGGTTTTGTTTGTTAACAATTACATTCGTCTTACGCTGTTAATACCCGGGCCTGGTTTACTAAAAAAACGTGCACCGTAAAATAGTAAAGCACATAGTTTATCCCGTCTCAAAGGAAAACAAATAATTATATATGAAAATATTAAATTAGAAAAGGAAATTTTTTCGAGCATATAAACACATCGAGGATACTATGACCCTAAACTATTATTATTGGCAAATGCTAACCAGTGTGTCGAATACTAGTCAAGAAAATTCAGTTATTTTTTTATATTAAAATACATAAAAATGCGCTTTCATCTTTAATTACTTCAGTTATCTAGATTGATTCTCTATAGTTAAAAACTGAAATCCAAATTTCTCTTAAAAATCCAAATTCTCTTAATTAAATATCCAAACAGTGCAGTTTACCAGAATACTTAATTCCTTTCTCCGATTAACGCCCTCCCCTAAAAGCACTATAAAAAGGTGAAAGTTGAACGAAAATGAAATAATAGAAACGATTGTACTTAATTTGGGAAAGTTTATCCGTTCTTCGATAAATTCATCCTCAGTATGCTCTAGATTTTAAATGTAGTGATCAAGAACTATAATTCGGACATGATATTCAGAATGTTCTTTGTTGCTTTTTGGACACCAGAATAGCAGTCAGAGAACCTGCTTGGTGAAGGATCATTTCCAAATATTCACCTTTACATTAGTAAGCATACAGTGGTCTTAGCACTGTAGCAGCATTTAGGTGCTTAAACTTATTACCATGTAATATACGGGGATGATAATTTAGTAGCCAAAGGTTGGCTATTATTGAACTCAATAACCCTCGTGTCAGAATAATCGCATCCCCTCATTATAACTATTACTTACAATTCAAGCGCTCTTAACGTTCATTAAGGAAGATAATTCTGACTCGTGAACGTAGTCAACATAAATAGTCTGAAATAGAAAACAAACAAGTATATAGCATATAGGTAAATCTACAAGGAAGATCTTTGAAAACAGACAAGCATAGCATAAATCCACAAGGCAGATCTTTCATTCAGATTTTATGACCTCAACAAAATCACTCAAATGCCCATTGATTTTCCCTACGAACTTCCTCTTCTTCCTCAGGGGTGAAGTCATTCTTAATGTTGAAGGTCTTGCGAATTTCCTCTGGAGTCTTACCCTTGATCATGTCTGCCACAGTCTGGCATGTAAGATCCAGCAGGCTCTTGATGTTCAGGTAGTTCGCAGCCTAAAAGGAAAATTGTCTCATCAGTACGTAACAGTATAGACTTTGCCGACTAAATAAACAGAGTATATATTGGGACGAGATTCTTCATAAACTCCTATGAGATTAAAAAATAAAAAATAAATTAACTTCTCCAAAAGCTAGAATTAACTTATTCACGTTATCTTGTGCACAAGTTAATTTTAACTTAAAAAAGGTTTATTTCAATTTTTCTTCCTTTGTAGGAGCTTATATAGACCAAACAAGTCCTATATGTAGTTTTCCATTGCACAAATTATCCAACATAGAAAATGAGGAATAGTAGGAATTCCAAGACTTCAACCCGTAAATAAATAGTAGATAAGGCAATCCTTCGCTCAAGTGATACAAACATGGAAAATGGGGAAATGTAATAGCAATTCTAAATTAGAAAGTTATCGTTTTAGCTTTTGATAGAGAAGAGAGGATAAGTTCATTACATAAAAAATGGGAAATTTCGCACAAGGAATTGAGTGAGAGCCAAATGAATCAAAAGAATGGAAAGAGAGTCTACTTTCATGAAGTGATTTATAAAATAATCAAAAAACAGAAACCTGGAGAACTATTCGAAGCTCAGAATAATTAGGAGTAGAGGTCATTGAACAACTTGAAAAAGCACAAGCTCACTTAAGGAAAGTTGAAACAGAAGCAGGTTGGTTTTGGGTGAATGGCATTGCAATTTGCAAACTATTAAAAGGTATAGATTTATTTCTCTAAAGTGATCTTCACGTTGGACATAAATGCAGGAGACCTCAGAAATTGATGAAAAATGTACAGATGAATATGAAGTCATGCACAACAAACTACAAAATTGAATGAATCACATTGAAAATTCCCAATATTGTGTAGACAACAATCTCAAGCAATAATGAATGCTTGCAGTGGGACCCTACGAGTTCAGACTTTAATTACAAACACACAAATTCGGTTCCCTAATAATGTTTTACAGAAGTTAATTGCTTCCAGGTAGCAGAACATATCAGTACCCCCAGATAAGGCACATAAACTCATAGAAGTTCCGTAAACTTCGAAGAGTTTGCCTATTAGAACTCTATTAATGAGATACATTCATAACATAATACATTTAGCACAATAATATTCAATATTTCAACTTCACGATAAATAAAAGTAGCAAACCACAATAAGTATGGTAGCACATTAGCGCTAAATAAGATTAAACATACATAAACGATCAAATCATATATAATTTCATAAACACATTTCTTAAAGTGAAAATACTTCAAAAAGTAACTAATTTCTCCAAATAATTTTAGCACTAATAAAAATACCGTCATTGTAGAGTCAATAACGGCAAAATAACATAAGTTCAAACTCGTTGACTGAATTCTTGAAGCCGAGGTTTAAGCAAGCTCACCTACCCAAGTTTAGCCAGAAAAGGTTTTATAATGAGTTAACTCAGTTTTCCCTACCTAATATAGCAAACTCGCAACAGTTTTAAGAGATAACTACGAAACTAGACAAACTTACATGCTTTTCATATAAATAAACCATATCTTTTCATATGAACCATTACAAAAAAATAACAAAAGAGCAACCCTAACACTGCATCAAACTCAACCAACCACAAAAGTTATCCAAAATATAAGATACGGTCAATCGAAAACATCAGGTCACATAATTGGCACAATAGCCAGTTTGCAACCACACACAACTAGAAGAACCAACTAACATCACCACGGATCACAGCAAGTAATAGCAAACAACGAAAAAACGAAGTAAAACAGATTCCGAATCATTATTAATGACAGAACACCATAGCGCATAAACGAGAGAAGAACCAACCATCAATTAGTTACTAAATATTACCTAGTTCCTAAATAATCAAATAATAAATATATAATAATAAAAGTGCATAAACAGTCTCCCGATTATTAAATACCGATCAATTTAGTCTTTGCATTGATATGTTTTGCTAACATAGATACGATACTAATTTGGAAGATGTGATATATTTTAGTAACATACACACATACATACAGAGACTAATTTGTGAGATTTTTCAACATTGAAGAGACTATCTAGTATGATTTGCAATATAATTTGTAATAAAATTCGAGGGATAAAATTGAAAAGGTTTTGAAAAAGAACTGACCAGAATGAGATCAAAGAGCGTGGCCTGGTCGACCTTGACGAAATCGGCGTCCCAGGCCTTGAGATCTTCCTCCGAGGGTTTGTCGTCGGGATTGGCGGCGTCGACGTGTTTTTTGCAGTACTCGATGACTTTGGCGAGGATCTTGCTGGTGACGTTGGGGAGAGGGATGCCGCTGTCGGCGCAGTCGTCCTCAATCATGTGCTTTATCGTCTGCGACTCCAGCGCCACCGCCTCGTCCACCTCGAACGCCTCGCCGTCCGAACTCTTCAAGGTGATCTTCCTCGCTGATGACATGATTTTATATCAACGATGATGATGATGCTGATTTCGAAGGAAAGAATCGAAAGAAAAGGGAAAGTCACGAACCCTAACTTTTCTCTGATTGGAATGAAAAGGCAAATAATTAGCTGGGGCTTTATTTATACTGAAATAGGACCAACTCTATCTCTCTCTCTCTGGTTAGTTAGGTTTGATTTATCCATAAGATCATGATCACGCCCTCGTGTCTGTCCAACAGTTCTTCATCGTAAATAAATTATTAATAATTATACTAATAATAATTTTATTGATCCACACTATTAAAAAAATTGTACTAGTGGTCTTTAAACTTTTCAAGAAAAATATTATTTTAATAATCATTTAGTATGGTTTTTAATCTATGTTTCTGAAATTATTAAAATTTTAAATTGCTTCTCATAAAAAAAGTGCTAAAAGAGATAAACGTTTTAAAAATATATATCAAGACGAACAAGTATTATTAATATATATTCATATAAGAATCATATAAAACTAAATTATTTTTTAACTGACACAATAGACTTAATATATATATATATATATATATATATTAGTAAACTTTATTTAATAAATTATTTTGAGATATTTCATTATTTCTATTTTATATTACCAATGAATTGTTTGAGATGCTTGTTTATTTTGGTAAATAGTTTTTCTCTTTTGCTTTTTTATAATTCTTTTAAGAAGGTATGAATAAGAGTCTTATTATACTCTCTTATTAGTGCCTTGTTGATTCAGAGTATAATTGAATTTCACTTGTTTAGACAAAAACTCGAAATTATATTATTTAAATAAAACTTATCAAAGCATTGTTTTACTTCACCATTCTTTCATTTACAAAATTGAGGGTGCAAATAGATACTCTCATGTGTTTTAAATTATTATAAATATATATTATTGAGTATTTCTTTAGACATGTTTTACACAATTTTTACTAACATAACCAAAAAGTAAGTTTCTCATATTTTTATGAGAATATAAATTATTTTCTACATTAATTATCTAATTTCACTATATTATTTCATATTTTTTTCGTTTTTTTACATTTTCAAAATGTTATTTAAATAAATTTATTTTTTTCTGATACTGTTAATACTAACTCAACATGTTTACGATATTAACGTTTATAGTGCATTTTCAATTTAATTTTTAAAATTTCATTATTTTTTACACTTTTCCTTTGCTTTTTTATATTCTCTTAAAACTTTAGGTGAATTATTGAAGTGGTCAATCAATGTTTAATTGTTGGATAAATGATATTTTAAAATTTATTTATTTATCCTGAATTTATAATTTTATTCACTTTGCAATGATAAAAACGAAAAAAATATATTAAATATTTTTTTAAAATTATATAAAAATATATATATTTGGAAAAGTCCTTGTTGCTTTTTGTTAAAGTTGCTATTAACGAGACATAGATAAAAAACTTCAATTTGTGAAAAAATGAAAGAACTATTTCTTGTTGCAGGTATTATTAAAATAGTTATCATTTTAATAAAGAACGATTGGATAAAAAACTAAAGATATTGCTCAAAAAAAATATTAAAAAAAACTAAAGAAAGATAATCTATTAGAAGAGAGTATTGGACATGATAACACATTAAGTATAGTTTATATAGTAATTATCTTTAATAATTCATAAATCATCTAAGAAAATGATTGAATACGAGAAATATTGGATTGAAAGAAAAGAAATTACAAAATTGAGAGATAATAATTTTTTTATTAATATGTGCACAAGTAAAGAAAATATCTTTCCATAAAATTAAAACTTTTCATTCATTATCGTTTTACTTTTCATTAAATGTTCTTTTCTCTTATGAAGGAATTGAAACCGATAAACCTTATCATATACACAAAGTACCTTATATTTTCTTGACATGCTATGTTGACATCCGACTATTTGTTTTTTCAACAATAATCTTATTCCAATGTGTACGATATATTACTTTTATTCCTCACATTGTACCTTATTTACATGTCATACTTTACCTTTTTTTTATCTAAGTTCAATCCGATCTGGTAAAGTTTAAACAATTGTACTGCTAAAGTTTAAAATTTGGGCATGCTACCATAGAGAAGATTATCATAGAATAATTTAACTTTGTTTATAAGACAATTTAGGTTTAAGATTAATCAATATTAAATTATACAATTCAAGAATATAATATAATATAATTTAGAATTAATATGTATGAAAAGTGATTTATAATTGCATTAGATAATGATAATGAAAAAGAAGTTTTCAATATGGTATTTTTAACTCTTTTTTTCTGATTTACTTATAACTTATTATTATAACCCCATGTCGATCTTCAAACCCTTTCTGTTGTATATCTCAACGGTATGAAGTTTTGGTTATTTTTATATTTGTTGTTGTTAGAAATCTACATGTTGAAATGTATTGAGATTTCTCATTCTTTTTATTAGTTTTTGTCCTGAGACCCTTGTATTTGTGTTTTGAATTTCTAGGACTTTTTCTTCTGTATATATAGTGAAGTTTTCCTCTCTAGGGTTGCAATTACATTTTTGTCATTCCTTATTTTTTTTTCTTAATTATATGATTTCTTTAGTTGTTGTATAGATTTATTTGCCTTCTACAAAATGTTTTATTTTAGTTTAGGTGTTAATGAGTACCATTAGCAAATCTTTAACCCTCTTGATTGTAGGAGAAATATTATTGGAAATTACAAACCATAGAGCAACTCACGAACATGAATGTAATAGGTCGATAAATGTACACAGATATATAGCCTCTTAATATTGAAAATTTAATGAAAAAAAAAATCTAATAAGTCGATAAGTACAATTTTATTTATCTTTTTCTCTATCTCGATATGATGGTTAAGGGTTAATAATTTTTTTTTATAATAAAGAAATTATTTCTTATACAATAAACCCATATTTAAAGGGTAAGAAATTCATGCCATATAAACATTTTCTAATTAAGAAACTGTTATCGGAACTGCTTTAACCTTAGAAAAATTTCAAATATGAAAGTCATTATGGTTGACAACTTATTTATTCGAAATAATACTTTTTTTCTACACTATTTCTGCCACAAATTATATTTCAAAATATAACTTTAGAAAGCCTAATAATATGCAGGGTTTAGAACGTTGAAAAGTCCAAACCAAAGGTGTGCTTTCGGATTACAGTTCAAATCAACCTAACCCACGTTCAGGAGTCTTGCTGTTTTTCCAATTAGTGCATTGGAATGACCAAATTCAAGTTTGGTGCCCTGAAATAGGTATGCCAACATACACTAACACATTCATTGGGTTGGATTAGGTTGATTCATATTTTTTGGACGGACTATCATGACTCAGTCAAAGGGAATATCAGTTAGGTGACACAAAAAAGCAATAACGGAATATGGAGAAAAAGAAAATTAAAAATCTGAAGAAATAAAAAAAAAATAAATTATGAGTAACTGAAAATGGGTCGCAAAAGCGCAAAATGGAAAGTGTGGAAAGAAGGGCTCGAGTGGAGAGAGTTCCTTAAAAGGTGTTGGAGGGGTAGTGGAGATAAGAGATTGGAACCGTGCTGCTGTACTGTTTCGTTTTTATGGGTCAATTACCACTGTCGTATACCTAAAGTATCTGCGGCGGGGTGTTTTCGTTAGTTTGGTTTCAGCGAGTTCGATATTTGAGTCGAGGAGTGCGAGGACAGGTAGTTCCTGCGCGTCACTAATCTCATCCACACCCTTTATACCTTTCGGATTGAACAGAATTTAAACTTTTCATTTTGACCAAATGAAATTAATAACTTTTGGATGAGTCAATCTAAACAAATCCAGATTGATGCAGAAAAAAAATTATCGAAGTACAAACAAAAAACATTTGCCGGAATATGGAATCGAGCTAAACAAAAATGACTTGGTTAAAACAGAACCACACAAATAAAAATAAATGTCAAGGCTGACCCATCTTACTCGCCACCTTAGATGATCAACACTTCTGCAGGTTGATTGTGGGCAATGCCTGTGATTCTAGCTCCCCTCCTTTAACTTTATTTTTTGTTAATGTATCAAGTAAATAATAATCGATATCAACAGAAGCTAGGGTTAGCTAATCAAATGAGTTATGACATAAATAAATGAAAGATTTCACTTGTATGCATGCCAAAACATGCCAACAAATTAACTCGGACTATATTAAACCAGGGGGGAAAAATAGGTTATGATACAGCATCAACTATATCTAAAAGCAACTTTTTTCATGAACAGTGAAATAAAGTTACTATACATAGTTAAAACGAGGCCAGGTGCGGTGGTGAGAATAAAAATACATAATTCCTATACTTCTAATAGACAGATAGTCTCTACTTTACTATGGTCTTCAAGTAACCTTGAATTCCTGACAACCAAATGATGATTTCATTTCTTAGTTAAGATTCCATGTACTGAGATGGTGGGGGGCTTGTTTTGGTCTTATCGGGACCTGCAAAATGGTTTAAAATCAAACATTTCGCATGTATGCAGTGATCGCAAGAAGAATATGGTGCTAAAAGGAAAATGAGGAAAGAGAAATTGATAACAAGCTAGATCCAAATTCAAAAGGTTTTTATGAGAAAATGAGAGAAGATCATGACACTACAAGGTGAATTAACACTTTGAACAAGATGAAGTTCCCAATATTAATTAAAGCAAGGTGAGGAATTAGGAGAACATACCACTGATCCCACGGATCTCCACTTCTCTCCATTCTTGCACAAGGGCACAGCAGCAACACATCAAATGAGAGAGGAAATCATCAATAAAGCCCCCCTGCATAGAAGGTAGCTGTGGGTAAAAAATATTCAAAGAAACCAACAAATGTATATGCATCATACCAATTCCAGTATATGCTCAAATCTTAACAAATACATCTATATTTTTAACTCGACTTGAAAATTGGATGAACAGAACCTACTTTGAATAATAAGAGTTGGTACCAATTGCATAAAAATGGTTTATAATACTGAATGATATGACCATGCTTAAAAAAATAGATGAGCATTATTGAACATATCCAGTGGAATATGAATACATTTATAATGAATAACGATGCTAAAGAAAGCATCACATGCAATCTGTATCTTAAAAGCTAATGATATCGAAAATTCCCAAACACTAGTTGTACCAAAAAAGAGGGAATGAAATGTCATATTTATGCAGAGAAGGAAGGAAGCATTACTGTGATGTTCAACATCTTCCGAAGCTTCCTCCTTACGCAGCAAGTATAGCAACAACAAGACAAAATTAATGAATATGCCATCAAGTCATTACATGCTTCTGCAGAGGCTGAAAAAACAAAAATGCGTAAATCATAGTAACAAAACCTCAATAATGGTCAAAGTGTTTAAAACCAACCAGATTGAAGGTAAAAATAACAAGCAACGAGAAAATTCTGTAACTGAGAACCCTTAGCATTAACTAAAGTTATGGAAAAGTTATCAATTACATAATAGCATGTCTTCATTATAAGTGAAATTAGATAAACATAGGATTATGTGTCACAAGATATCACCGAAATTACAGCAATTTCATGGCTATCGTAGTGTTCGGAAACTCCTACAGAGGCTGTCTCTTAAAACCTTGTTCTAACTTTAAATTATTAAATTAAGGCCTTTCCAAATAGCGGGTATGTACGGGCCTGGGTGGTCTGAGTCATTATGATCTTCAGTCTTCACAACATAAGAAAGTGAACACAAGACTTCAGCTATTAAAGGCCCGTGAGAAATATTCATCATCCCCTTAATAGTAACACAGTACATCATAGCTAACTTACATATGGGCCTGTTTCTTGCAATAGAAGCAATCTTTGAAAATGTTCCACAAGGATAGAAGAATGTCTTCATACCTGCAGTAAAAACGTTATACTAGTTATTAGGAATTGGAAGTATACAGAGGTATTGGAGGCTCTCTCGAGCTAATTTATTTTTCTTTATACTATTTACATGCTTTTTCTGCCGTTCAAAGGACTGACCCTCCAGTTCTTACTATAATTTCTATTTAATCAAAACATAAGAGGTTTTCAAAGCTTAATGAGGCTATCCCTTGACAATTATTCATCCATGATTCAACATGCAAGTTAAAATAGAGAAAAGCAACATCCACAATTACCACTAACACATTCACGGAAGAAAAAAAGGGTATCCAGCAACATAAATTTCCCAATTTCCTAATTCAACATGTATTCATCTTATTCCATGCAAATCACACAAACCATATCCACCAACCATCATCAACAACAAACACCACTACCAAGCCTTCTCCCACTACGTAGAGTCAGATACATAGATCAAATAGCACCATAATATTTTATTATGAATCATATTTATAGACAAACCATTGAACTCTAAATCTTTCTTAATGGTTGCTCTTATTGTTTTATTGATCTCCCTCTTCATCTAGAGATAGTGTAACCTCTATCTAATCTACTCTCCTAATTGATGCTTCTTCAAGACATATCCACTCAACCAAAGGGAAGCTTCTACCATTTTTTCTTTCGTAGTTATGACCCCAAGTGTCACCAACTATCCATCTTTCATTCATTCTCGGTCGTATCTTGTCCAGTATAAGCACTGATTAAACCCAACATTTTCGTCTCTTCTACATGAGCCAATTCTCTTATCTAGTATAAACACTAATATGCTTATAGCTATACGGTAATTTTTTCCTTAAGCTTCAGTCTTATATATCCTATTTTCAACTTCTCATGCAGCTGTGTATTTCATCCAATTAGGTATTGAACAGCATATCGTGCAAAACAACATTCCCATAAGTGTAACTAGAGGGAATTAAAATTTGGTGAAAGAGAAAAAAAGTCAAACATTAAACAAATATTTCAACTGAGTAGATCCCAAACAAAGGAAGGGGGACCTACAATAGAGACATGCTGAACATACAATAGTTTAAAAAGTTTGAAAAATAAACCTCAATTTGATGGCAAAAGGAACACGGATTTGTGGCTGGGATTTTGTAGCATCATACATGGTAAATGGTTACAGACTACTAAACTAGTGGCGCTGACATAATGGAAATAAACAAGAAAAGGCATTATCATTCATTGATAAGGCTACCAAGACAGTGAACAATAATAAACAGGTAACAAACCTCAGATGAGTAAACGGTAAACAGAACCTAAAAAAAATTCAAACAAGGGAGAACATACAAAGTGAAGGCTCAGAACAACAAGCAAGTAAATCAGTGTGCCAATCTTCTTCCTGATATGAACCCCCTGCTGATACTATATCCTTCTGCGCAACTGAATATCTGTTTGACATCAATATGAGTTAGTAATAAAAAAGGTAAAGACACACAGCTTACTAAAAATAACTATAATTGACTGCATGCCACTGGAATAAAGGGATGGAATGGAAGAAGCAGTAACTTTTAGAGTAGTCAAAACTAAATTGACTTTCTAGATGGCAGAGGGGTAAGGTTTAAAATTCACATAAATATTCTGACTTTTGGTAAACTATCTATCCTGAGTGAACCTACAAAAACATTGTAGTCGAGGAAGAGAGAAATAAATAACCTTGACGATGAATGCTTGTCAACTTTTGCATGGTGTTTTTCATCAGATGAATGCTCCTTGTCACTGTTGTCTTTAGAATAATGGTATTCCTCTTTTTTGTGATTTTTCTCTGGTGAACACTTCTCTGGAACAGAATAAGCTGCAACTTCTGTGACATCTAGTAAACGTTGAATGACTTGACACTGATTCATATCCAAATTTGCTTGTGACCGTTGTAGCTCTAGTTTAAGCTTTTCATTTTCTTTTTGAAGTGCTTCAGTGAACGAACAGTTGGGGTAAGAACAGGATAGTGTTTTTTTCAACACAGCAGTGTCATCTTTGTCAGGCTCTGGTTTAAAGATAACCGTCTGTGCCTTTTGCTCGTCATCATCCAATGTGTATTCACGTTGATCCATCTCAATAACTTCAAGTCTCTCCTGAATATTCCATAGAATGAGAGAAGTAATAGATTGTTAACCATATTTTCAGACCAAATCTACAATAGCAGACGCTACCATTACAATGACAAAGCAGTTCATTATCCTAAAAAATATTGGGAATATGCAAAAATCCAGAAACAAAATGTTTTCACAACAGCCACACATGCATACACATACATACACACACACATTCGCAAGCCTGAGAAGAGAAACAGGGATTTGATTAATTGGTTGATTGCTGGCTTACAACTTGGGCTGTGCTGATTGAAAGGCAAAAAGAAAAAGTAATGCCTGACTCTATTTACAGGATCACAATAAAGTAGTGACCCAGAAATAATGAGATGAACCATAATTTACAATAAATGTTTTGTTGTCCTGATACCAGATAGTACGACACAGCATCAGGGGACATAATTGTGTGGATACATGTGATGAAGAAACGGGGTCCTTATCTGCATAAGAATGTCTTAAAGTATGAATCTTGATATGACTTTCGACAAGAGAATTTAATTAAATGTTATTTAAGCAAGTTCTCTAATTAAATAGATCCTTAGGAAGGCATTTCCAAAATAATGTTTCATACATTTACGCCTACACTACAATATTTCAAACCAAACCACTTAATATGTTAGGACCCAAATTTTCAAAAGCCAGGATTTTAAACTTTTAGGGCGCTAAACTACAGTATTTCGGTGTGGTAACTGAAACAATCTGTGTTGACAACCTCAAACTAAAACACCGCTCAATGTTGAAGCTGAAAAGAATGTGCAACAAATGTTGAAAACATAAAAACCAGAATATTATATGCTAAGATAACTACGTAAACAATATAGTGAAAGATTTGAAGGGAAATACAACTCCAGAAGTTGAACGAATATTTCCAGTGAGTAAAAAAAACACAAACTTTTCCCTCCATCCTTCTTATTTAGGAGTGATCAACAAGAAACAGACCATCTACAACAAGAGATAGCATACAATCGAACAAAACAAAAAAATAAAATATACCCTGACTCTAGCATTGTCCACAAGAGTAATGAGAGGAACAAGGCGCAGGTATCTATCAATTTCATTCTGAGCCTTCCTGAACTGATAAACGATATTCCAGCCCATAGCCAGCAAATAGAGGTAGCTACGGTCTTGACAACTATTGACCAATATGTAAGACCTTCTGAGGGCATCTTCCAACTGCTCCAGAGGCTCCCTAGTTTCTGGGTACCTCTTCAGCTCCGAGATCTTGAGCTGCTCCAGCAAATTCCCAATTAACTTCAGATGCTGTGCAAACTGCCTGCAGTTCTTCTTATGCATCCGTGCAGTGTTTGCAGCTCTCACAATCATCGCAATCAGCCGCACAGCATCTACGCCAGTCAACTGTGCCACAGTGGCAAGGTCCCCCAAATTCTCCCAAGACGCCATGCTCTCTGCAAGTCAACCTAAAATCCAGTGACATCAGCTCCGAACACCGGTTTCCAAAATGCAATTTAATCCTTAATTTCATCATGAAAATCCGAATAATTTCTAAAATTAATATAAAGAATGGAACAAATTATAACAGCGACGATTACAAAATTTGTCATAAAAAAAAAATTGGAATGAATATTCATAACAAAAAAAAAAAAAAAAACAACAACGAAAAAAACTAAAACCAAAAAAAAAAAAAAAAAAAAAAAAAAAAAAAAAAAAAAAAACACCGAACA
>Ga0099824_1002891_pt1 | contig 25126 bp, 8 predicted proteins | sample SiratrowhiteBW_FD_76837 | JGI IMG/M metagenome (GOLD analysis project Ga0099824, IMG submission 76837) | Root nodule microbial communities of legume samples collected from California, USA - Siratro white BW | ecosystem: Host-associated > Plants > Roots > Nodule | place: USA: California...
AATAATAATAATAATAATAATAATAATAATAATAATAATAATAATAATAATAATAATAATAATAATTATTATTATTATTATTATTATTATTATTATTATTATTATTATTATTATTATTATTATATATAATGCAATCAATTCCTGGAAAATAGAAGTCCAGTTTTGTAATTAACAAAAAACTTATTTTATTATTTAGTATAGTTTTTATATAATTTAATTCAATTCAACTCATTTCAACATCCTATAATTAACAAAATTTTGAAGTAGATATTAATCATAATAAAAAGGGTATGATGTATGTATGGGTATTCCAAAATATATATTAAACTAAACTATTAAATAATTGAAATAAACTGTACCAAAAAATGTAAACTATTCTTATTAAAACAAAAATTCAGTTCAATTCAATTTTTTAAAACTGAAATATTACATTAAGTATACTTAAGCTAAAAAATCCAGCACAAGGACAACAAATTTACCAATCATGCTAAGCACCCAACAGTGTTTAAGGATATACTTTTTTATCTTCATCATTTTTTACTTATCTTTTTTTTTTTAGCATCTATTTTGCTAAAGGAAATGTGTTTACTGAATATTATTTTTCAGTTTTTTTTTTAAAAATACCTATAAAAATTCAATTAAGTTATCTAATATATAAATAGTTAGTTGTAAATAGTTTAATTTAGTTTCAAGATTAAAAATAAACTATATGAGAGGACCCCTATATCTCTCTAGGTGAGGTAGTTGTAAATGTTATACACATTTAGGGAGAGTTTGCTGAATTTTATAAAACTTAGTGTTATTTACTTAATTAAATGAAACATTTATAAGGTGTTTGTTTTGTCTAGCTGAAATGCTTTTTGGGTTTGATTAAAAAAAATGGTAATAAGGCCATGAGAAAGTTATATAATATTTTCTACAATGATCAACTTGTCATAATTGATGCATTTTTAACCAAATTCAAAATTAATGTCAGCCTCCCGAGGATATATCCCTATATATTCTAAGAAAATTCTACAAAATCTTTTTGTTGTTCACTGAATCAAAATATTACATATATCTATCACAAGATTTTGAAGGCCAATTGTTCTTTCCTTACAAATGATGGGAATATTTGACATAGAACTAAGTTCTCGATATTATTGTGATTAATTAACTATTTAATGTATTTTAGATGGATCTTTTACTAGATTTCTTGTTTCATGGATTGAAACTCCAAACATTTGATTAAAATGAAATAGATTTTTGAGTGAGGTTTATATCAAATGGTGATCTCAGATTTTTCTAAAAAAATCTTTTGAATCTCTCAATTTTTTGGCTTCATTAATTCCTACCATGTGCAGTTCATGTCTCAGGATTTTGTTATATTAAGAATAACATCCTATCCGAGATCTAAAGTTGAAGGAGCACCAAATCTCCTATGATTTTTACTTCTTGTTAGTTGATTAATTTATTTGTAAAAAAGATTAATTTAAAGAAACACAATAGGTTTAAATACAGAAAAACATATTAGAACAAACATTCTTCTATTTCTTCCTCTATCATAAAATACAACTCATTACATGTTAGTTACCATTCATGAGTCCCCCTTACTGCAGTTTATTTCATTCTACACAGAATTGTGAACCTTGCATTCATCCACATCTTCTGCAGCATTAATGCATTAATTCTCTTATAGAACTTTACACTCAGTTACACATTATATTAAGCTTGTTGAAATATATTGAGTCATCTGTCATATATTGTACACCTCTGTTTCAATAACCTCTTCATTCAGCAAATATAAAGTTAATTACCAAGATCAATTCCTCCTCTATACTATTGAAAACCCATATTCTATAGTTTCATAACATCAACACTCATATTTGTAAAGAGTATTTTTTTACTTGTAAGTCAAAAACCATGGAAACCACTATCCCTGATTCCATTTAACATAGAGATCTAACCCAGTTCCTACAAAATATCTCCCTCATTTTTCAAAACTCCTACTTTGGTACCAATGTATTTTGTGTCAAGCATGCACTTCTATTGTATTATATCAATTTCTTTTTGTAATCCTTACCATTACCTATGAAGTGTAAAGGTTATACTTAACCTGCTAGCAACAAATTCAGGTACAAAAACCTTCATCCTCTCATCTATGACCTTTGTCTCAACTCTAAACTTGTACCTAGATTTCCACATTGTAAAATTGTTAACCCTTAATTGTGACACTTGTTGTACTCATTGTATATACCTATTTATTTTCCAGAGATCCGCATTCCAATTTACTCCTCTTTATTCTTCCCTTGCATTGATAACCTAGTGGCATTATTACCTCAGGGTATGCTCTCATCTTTTTGTTCTATCTAGGTTACCCTAACCTAAATTACTTTGTACCATCCAACTTTCACTTAGATAATTGACTAAAATTTTTATGTACCTTATTGGAGATACCACTTGAGATAAGAGAAGTTTGTCATTTTGAACTTATATCTCAACCAGGCTCAGACTTTAATATGTGTCATGCATGATTTATTCTACATCTGCTTTAACATTCTTAAATATGTTATTTCTCAACTCTCAAATGTCCTTGATGATTGCAATTCAACTTCCAAATCAAATTACCTTTACTACTAAGTTCCAAAGTGCTCCAATCTACCTATTACACATGTTCCAAACCATAGTTACAACATGTGAAGAATAAATGACTCAGTTTCTACCATCTCACCACACATAACACAAGTGTCATCACCAAATACAACTTCCCTAAGACTTAGATTTTGTCTTGTTGTTACTATATTCAAGAGCACTCTCCATGCTAAATGTTGTGTTGAGTGTAAGGCCTTCACTTTTCAGAACATAGTGTATATATTTCCCCTCACTCAAATTCTGTAGCTTTTCATAAGCTGATTTAACTGTGTATCGTCTACCTTACCCATACATTCTCATGGTTCTTGCATAGAGTCTTCTATTCTATTTCTACCATATGGTTTGCTATAAGGCTTTTTTCCCACTCAAACCAACCCCTTATTCGTTCCAAATATCATTCTCACTTATTTGAATTTAGACTCCTAACTCCACTATTAATGCCTTCCTCTTTTTTCATTTGCATACATTCGAGGTAGTTTATTCATGAGAAGAGAGTCACACGTGCACCCTATTCCAAAAGTATATCTTATAACCTTTTCCAATCTTTCAAAGAATATTTTCATCAAATCAATATCCTCCTACTTCCTTTTCACATATTTTTCGTAAGTCTCTCCACCACCTTGATTCTTACCTAGGCCTACCATTTTCATTCAACTTTCTCCATATCCCATATTTTGACTTCAATATTTCCTTCCATGATCTTTGTTTAACTATTCTCAACCTTCATTTTCACATAGCTAAGAGTAAAATATTGAAAAGTCTAGTATCCTTGATACCTAATCCACTATGTTTCTTAGGTTTACACAAAATTTTCCCTTTTATCCAAACAATTTTTCTATCCTCTTCATTTCATCCCTACAAGAAATTCCTTTATAGCCTTGCAATCTCTTGGCACACTTGAGGTGGTGCTTTGAAGAAAGATAGATAACATAAAGTGGTAGGTGTGAAAACTGACTTAATTAAGCATACTTTGCTAGCGAAAGATAGGTATATACCTCTCCATCTAGTCAACTTTTTCATAATCTTATTGACTACACTTTCTCAGAAGTTTTGCTTCATCCACAAGTCATCCTGAGTATATGAATGGACATTCATCATAACTTCACAGTTTAGGATTTTAGAGTATTTGTGCAACTTTTGATCCTCACTCCTATCCCAACAATGTTATATTTATAAAAGTTGACTTTAAGCCTAGACATAATTCCAAAGCACCTCAAAATACTTTTATAATAACAACATTTTAAGACATTTTGTTACATAAAAAGTAACGTGCCATCTGCAAATCGTAGTAAATTAACCTCAACATTCCACCTATATTCATCCCTTTTAGCATCTTTTCAAGCACATATTGTTCAAACCCTGTCACTGTTCCAGCCATTCACATGAGACAAGAATTCTATCTAATTTACTCTTTATTATCCCATTTGGTTTATACCATATATATTTTTGGCCAACTAAGGTCAAGTCAATCATCTATGTATTCTCAATAAACTCATTAAAGCCCACCATTTCTCTCATACTATTATCATCCTTATTAAGGCCTTCCTTTCCTCTGAGTTTTTAACAACATTAAAGTCTCCAAAATGGCCATGTTTTACACTCTTCGTCTTGTCTACTTTTTGTTATTTTGTCTCACAATTTATTTTTATCATTATACTCACAAGAAGAGTACACATTCACAAGTGTTATTCATATTTCATTTCCTTGTAGTGGCCAAGAAGCCCCTACCACTTTGATATTTAAATTGATTCCTACACCACATGTCAAGATCCCCCGAGCCCCATTTTCACCTACCCTTTCAATCCATTGTACATCATTTCCCCATATTGTACAACATTTTTGTTTCCACAACTTCTAATTTTGTCTCACTCTTTACACAAATTCTCCCATGTCCTTTACAACCCCCTACCCCTAAAATAAAATTATACATATTTTTCAGCATAGAAATATATTGCCAAATAGCATATATAAATAGTTCATATATAAAGGGCTAGTAGGTCGTTTTGAAAGGTTAGATTGTGTTGAGGGCGAATCCATGTTAGAGACATGCTTTGGTTTTCTCTTTACTGTTTTTTATAAGGATTGGGAAAACCTTATTACCTCTTTTATTTATTTATTCCTAATTCTTAAGAAAAAAATTGTATAAAGGACATTCGCAGATGATATCTTGAATATAGATTGTACAAATTTTCTTGAATATTTGATATGCACTTGCTTGTTCATGAGAAAGTTGAAATGATCGAGTGAAACATTTAACACACTAGCAGGAAGCATTAAGAAATGCATCGTAGCAATTCAGCTGCCAGAAAAGATAAGAATGATCATCTGTTGTATGAGATTTTGGTGACAATCTTTGCGTACCTCAATGCTGTGGACCTCGCAGTTGCCTCACTGGTTTGCAAAACTTGGAATAAAGCTTGTCGTGACCCGTCTCTTTGGCACAAGCTTGATCTATCCACACTCAGCTCTTACTGTTTCAACACACCACCCAATAAAATTGGAGCTTATCGACGTTCAAGTTCAAAAATGACTCAGTTCTTGAAGCACATTCTATCTCTAAGCGATGGAAATACAACATGCTTAATATTTAATTATTATGTCTACTTAACGGATGAGCAGTTAATCACTGTTGCAGAAAGGTAGCAATTTTTCCTATTCTCACTTTTACTCTTCTTTGTACATGTATGTGACTATTATACAAGCTTTAAAAAAAGGAAAACTATTTATGTTTACAAGTCTAAGTTAAAAAGTTTTCATAAATATTTTTTAAAATATATATGAAATTTAACTTTTAAAATTGTTCTAGACGTATAATTTTCAATTTTTAAAATAGATTAAGTATTGTTTATTTAATTTCTCGTACTTCAAAGTAAAATTTGTGGCATGTGTAACTTTACCCCAATAACATGTTTGTTATCTTACGTGTGCTTATGTTTTGTAGCTTACATGATGAAAAAGAAAACATGCATGTTTGCTAGCTTACGTGTGCTTATGTTTTGTAGCTTACATGATGAAAAAGAAAACATGTATTTATGTTTTGTAGGACCCAAAAGCTTAAACGGCTTGTTCTACCAAAGACGGGTGATTTCTCAACAGCAGGAGTGAATAAAGCAATGAAGTCATGGAGAGGCCTTGAGTCCATCACCCTTACCTCTGCTGTCCCCGGTCATATCATATTTCCTGCAATTGGTAGATACTGCAAAAACATCACTGAGATGAAATTTTCTTGTGGTTGCATCTTTGAAGAAAAGCATGCTGAAGCCATGGTTAAATACACCCCAAAGTTAAAGATGTTGAGCATTCGGTCCATACCAGCAAGCACCAAGGCTTTGCAACGTGTGCTGAGCTTCTTGGAGGATTTAGAGATGGTGAATATTTGCCACAGTTTCATTAGGGATCTATCAGATAATAGATTGTACGGTTTGAGTTTTGATGATCTACGAGAGTGTTTGCCCCCTTTGAGTTTGGGAAAGCTAATATATTGTGAAGGGTATCTAGAGGGAGGATGGTGCCTTAGGTGCAAGAATGGGAATGACGACACTCCTAGCAGGAAACCATATGGACCATTGGAGGATGTTTGGCGTGAGGATGAGATAACCTCTCTTGCATTAGGGATTCATGATATTATCAAGAAGGATTCTGCAGATGAATAGATTCTGCACCAATTGAAGTTAGGGTTGTCTTAAGTAGTGTTCACCGTTGTCTGAGCTAGACCATCTTAATTGGGAAGGCCAAACATATAAACTATAGAAGACTTTTCTGTATTTTCATTGTTTTTAGATTTTATTTGTTGGTTTTGCTCACTTATTATACTTCAAGTTCACTTAGAGAGACTGAATTTTCTTCTCTGTTTATGAAGTCTTCTAATATTTATATAATTTAAGATTTAAAGGTTAGGGTTTAAGATTGATAATTATTTTAAAATCTAGAATTAGAGGTCAAAAGATTCTATAAAATGTGTTTTATGAGTTTTTCTACAGGAATAGACAAGGATAACGTAATATTTAAAAGGGTTCCCATAAAGTTAACTACAATATTCTTAGAAGAGCATTGCAATTTGAATCACTACAAGAAAACAAGCAATTAGCTATCAAAAGATGCGTGGGTTGTATGACCCACAGAAGAAGCGTAGGCCAAACCCATTCTACTATGCAGAAACCCACGCATAAGGAAAAAAGAAATTTCAAATAGAAAGTAAATTCAGTTTGTGTGGACTAGACCCACGCAAAAAGCTAACAAGAGTGGCGGCAAAATATGTGTGGGCTGGACCCATGAATAATGCAAAAAAAATAAAAAATGAAGTATGCGTAGACTAGACCCACACAAAAAGCGAAAAAAAAAAGATATAAAATAAAAAGAATATGCGTGATAATGAAAAAAAAATTAAAATAGAAAATAAATGCATTATACATGGATTAGACCCATGCAAAACACAAAAGAAAATTTAAAATAGAAAATAAAACCAAGCGGAGGGCCAAACCCACATACCAAAATATTATTTATAATTAATTAATTACAAGCAGCGTGGTCTGATAGTTAAGTATATTGAATTAATAAGTATAATAATAATCGTAATATGACAGAAAAACTCTTATGGTTTGATGGTTAAGGTTTCTGTCTAGGTGCTGAGAGGTTTGAGTCTCTCCTGTTACACTTTATCCAAAACTTGAATAAAAGGTTAATGATAGGTAATAAAATATAAATAAAAATAGTATAGATAGTGATAATAATAATAAGACTCAAACCATTATTGACTGGTGATTGGTGATTGGTGATGTAACCTGTGGATTGGGTGATTATAAGTTTTTGCATTTAAAAATATTTCATGAAACATAACTATTTAGTATGTTTAAAATCTTAAATTTATTAATCTTCATTATATTGTTTTATTAGACTACACTTCAAGCTTCCACTGAAAATTCGAATGATTTAATGGAGCAAATATTTAAATCTTTGTTTAGAAAAGAAAAGTTCAAGTGAGTGCGTTGTTATAATTTTTTGAGTGATAGAACAAATTTTTGAAATGATTTTCGGTGTTCTTCCAAATACATTTCTTGTTTAGTGGGTATAACTACTCAATAAAGGGTTAATCTTACATCTAGTGTAGTTGAGGTTGGAATGATGCCTCTTGAAATTTGTCTTAGAAATCGCTACAACATAAACTTCAAACTTTACACCATTTGGCTATCGCTGAGCTTCTAGATAGTCCAAATTGGAAACTTAAGGATAATGGTATTCCAAATAAGAGGATAGCAAAAAAATTCTTCTCTACCCATCCCACTTGTGATTGGGATAAAATAATTTGGTTTAATTATATTCTTCTACTATGACTTTGGTTTTGGAATCTTTTTGCATAGACGTTGGTCTACTGATATGGATGCTCAGAAAAGAGGTATTTTCTTTTATTCTATATGTTCTCTATGCAGGTTACAAGTTGAGGATATTTATCATTTTTTTAGTTGTATTTTTGTTTCCTTTATATGGACTTGGCTCCGAAATATTTTTCCTAATCTTATGGACTTATTTTCTGGTGACTTTATCACTTTTATTAAAGCTCCTTATAGTTTTCTTATTCATTTGGTTAAGCTTTCAGTCATTACCTTTTCCTTATGGATGATATAAAGGATGGGAAATTTTACCAGATTTTAGCAGACTATTAGCACATATACTGCTTTACATGTTATTAAGGATTATATAAGAACCTTTGGTAATAGTTTTAGAAAGCATATAACTAACTAGATTTTAGATTTTGTTATTTTGAAATAGTTTGGTGTTAGCACTAGAAGTGAAAAGGTCCTATCTAGTGTACAAGTTTTTGGACACTTTCTTGAAGTTGGTTGCATTAAATTCAACATTGATGAAGTTGCTAAACGTGTTCCTAGTTTTGCAGCTTGTGGAGTTATTTTCAGGGCAACCACGGAGATATGCGGATAACTTTTCTGCTTTCTTAGGTATTCAATATGATTTTTATGCTAAAGTTATAGGTGTCATTTTTTTTATTAAATATATTCAGTTAAGAAGTTTTAAAAAACTTTGGTTGGAGTATGACTCTCCTTTGCTTTGTCAAGCTTTCTGTTCAACTCATAATTCCTTGGACTTTTAAAAGGGTAGATGGTGTAAGTGTTTGTAGATTTGTACTTGTATGGATTTTAGAGTAACTATGTCTTTAGGGAGGGATAATAGTTGTGTTGATAGATTGATTAATTTAGTTGTGAAAAATATGGTTGAGTTTGTTCGGTATTTTAATTTACCTGATTGTATTATAATTAACTTTTTTAATAATAGGTTTTAACCCCTTTTTATTTTGTTGGTAGAGAGTTTTTTTTTTTTTCATAGATTTAGTGTGACTCTTCGTACTTTTTTATTATTTATTCTTTTTTTATTTATTAATACATTTTCATATGATGACAAATTATTTATGAGTTATGAAGTGTTAACCTAACGAGAGTCCTTTATTAAAATAAAACTAAATAATTAATTACATAACATCTATAAGAAAAAAGTTATTTAGAGACTAATTTTTAGTTATTAAATGAAATGATTGCTAATTGTGACCAAAATAGTTACCAAATTAAATTTTGGTTGCTAAATAACTACAAATATAAGTAATGATTGAATTTAGTGACCGATTAAGTCAAAATAATTGCTATCTAACGTTAGCTACCAAAGTTTTAGTAACTTATATGATTAAATTCTAAATTGATATCTAATTAAGCTAGAAACTAATTTAAAATCTAATGGTATAGGTCACTAAAACTTTAGTAACTAATGTTAGATACCAATTATCTTAACTTAATTGATCATTAAATTCAATCATTACTTTTATTTTATAATTATTTTTAGCAACCAATATCTAATTTAGTGACTATTTTAATCAAAATTAGCAATAATTTCATTTCGAAACTAAAAATTGTTTTCTAAATAGTTTTTTTTTTCCTTTTAGTATATATAAATTCACTTTAAATAAATTGTATGTTGAAATGTTGAGGGACTTTAAATTAAAAGTATATTTATTACATCTATTAAATATAGCCCTTTCATTAATATTAATTTATTACATACACTTTTAAACAAATAAGAAATACTTATTACTTTAAAAACTTTTAAACAAATAAAGAAATACTTATTACTTATATTTATTACAGTCTTAATGTTTTGTGTGAAAATCTTAAATTTTATTTATTATATTTGTTAAATAAAACCCTTCAATTAATATTACATTTATTAAATTCATTGATTATATGAATAAAAAACATTTATTAATTGTATTTATTATGTTAAAAGTATTAAATGAATTAATGATTTCTTACATTATTTATATAACTAATAATATATTAAATATTTTAAATAATATTTTTTAAAAAGAATTTATCATTTAAAACGGTTATTAATTTTTTTATCATATTAAAATGAACTGTTACATGGACTAATATTTTTATAGAATAAATATTTATTACAATAACTTATTAAATAAAAAACGGAAAAAAATTCAATAATTTGAAAAAACAATTAATATCTAATTGAATATATTGAATATCCCCAAATAAATACATTTTTAGAGCATTTTATTGCAAGATAGTTTTCAAAAATAGGGTTAAACATGGATTATTGACCCGAAAATCTTATCTTGGTCTAACAAATTTCACGAATCAAGTCGGGTTAGAGAATATTCAACTTAATCAAGTCAAGTGAAGTTACATGTTTGGCTTTACAAACCTAGGACTATTGTATAGTTTGCCATATTAATATAATTTCTCGTGAGCGTTTAAAGTTTTATCCTAACATAGCAAATAAATAACATCTTTTAAGTCAACATTATCAATCAATTGTCTATGTGAGTTCTCTTTTCTCTTCTTGCTCTCTTCTTTTCCTCTTCTAGTACTCTGTTTCATTTTTAAGCTTCAAACCTTTCCTTCTTCCTCCAAATCTCATTTATTCTCATCACTATTTACATGCAGTTATCTCCTCGCAATCCATTCAAAGCTTGAGAGGTTTGCATTCTTTCTCTCTCTTTTTTTTTTTTCTTATTCATTTGCTTCTTTATTATTTAAATTTTCTTTAGTCTATTTGCTTAAATTTGGGTGAATTACTAATCCTAACCAAACAATTTATCTTTTTTATCAGCTTTCTGAATTTTTTCCCCCCTCTTTTCCCCAGTTTACTCCTATTTTCCAATTTTGTTCACTTTTTGTTAGATAAACCTAAGACTGACCTAGTTTAACCCAAATTGTATGAAGTGGAGTTCACACCACCTCAAAGTTATTATGTAAAACCATAATGTACATGAAATTATGCAAAACCCACATTATTTATAGTGTCCTAAATTTATTACACAACATTAGATCAACAAAAACATTTAACTTTTATCAATGTTAAACATAGCTTCAAGTCTCAATCCTAGTTTCAACAATATATAACTCTTAAGTTTTCAAAAAATAACATAAACTCCACTAGTTTTTTCTATCTCTACGCTAAGACACGTAATTTTTTTTAAATACCATGACAAAAGAATATGGAAATGTTGGGAATTTTTTGATATACTAGTGTAAAATTTAAATTTTAGGACCCATTTTAACTATGTCATAAAAATATCTTTTATAAATAAATATAGATTTTTAATAACAATTGGTACATATCTATCGTTAAAAGTTAAAAAAATTGATAAATAATGACTTTTTTTTTGGCAAAATCGCCGTGACTTTCCTATTTCTATCCAAAATAGTTAAATTTGTGAGTAAAAGTTGCTCTCTATTCAGGAAAGTCAGATAGACTATATCACAATCGAATTGTGATGTTCGAATTATTATTTTCGTTCTTTTCTCTTTTATCATTGAAACTTGGAAACTCATTGTCATCGTGGCCATCGATTGTCATGCCCTCGCCGCCACCATTTGTTCTACCTCCGCTCACATCCTATGTTGCAACCCTTGCTCCAGCCCCACTAACACCCCACTGATGCAGTTGCTGCCACCCCTGCCATCACCCTTAATGCCTTTTACCGTTCTTCCCATTCCTAAGAAGATAACTTGTATCTCAATATACAAAAGAATACAACACATAGCATGTGCTACAAAACTTGTGGTCACCTTCAAATATGTGATACCAAAAAAGACTTCAGTTCATGTTAACATAGGTACAAAAGAAACTCCTCATTGATATTCGTTGTTGTTATATTGTAACCTCCTTTTGGAAGTAGTTATTATGACCTATTTACTGTTAGAATTGGCTTGTCCATGTTGATGCCTTAACTGAGTTTACTTGTTGCCTACAAACCAACTCTTGGAGCTTATTCCAGAGTGTTACTTCCCAAAACAACACCTCTCTTTTTGTATCTTGCATGTGACCTATACCAAGACCCCTGTGTCCATGTTTTTCCTAGTGTTTATAGTCTGGTCTACTCTCACTGTATGAATGGTGACATACAGACATGCAGTTTTGTTCAGCCTTGATCTTCCTTTGATAATAGTTTTTAGGTCTTTTGTGTGTCTTATCTCTCTCTTTTTATCTTTTCCTTCTTCATATAGATAGCTAGCTACCTTTGCATTTCCAATTACCTTTAAGGGCAACAGGGACTACATCCTTGTACGACTAAGCACTTGCAAAATTCAGCAAATATACCCTCGTGTAGCATCTTTTCATTTAATTTAATTCAAAAGACCACAACAACCAACAATTACATACTCAAAAACCTACTATTTATATTTCATTCCACAGTTACCTTCTAACACTGGTATCCGTTTTAACAATGATGAGACTCACCATCGTTAAATAATATATAACTTACAATAATATCTTTATCAACAACAAATATATTACCATTTTTAAAACCCTCTAATCGTTGTTAAAAGTCTTATTGCAGAAGTGATGATGAGTGTTATCTACTCATAAATATATAATATTTTAATAATTATCTTGTTTTGTTAATAACTTACAATTGTGGAGTCTTGTCTTTTTGTAAAAATATGTTAATGGTGAAGACAACATATGATATTTTCAACCATGAGTTTAATTTTTTTCTTTTTGTAAAAAATATGTTTATGGTGAAGACAACATATGATAGTTTCAACCATGAGTTTAATTTTTTTTCTATATAGGATTATAAAGGATAATAATACAAATATCACATCAACTTTTCTAATTCGAGTATCTTTTCTATATAGAATTGTGAAAGTGTTGACTACTCGATATATATATATTATACACGTCTATCAACTTTTAAAATTATTATTTTTATATTGAAGCACCTCCTTCTATGTTTCATAAAAATTTCATATTCTCTTTTGTAGATAAAAGAAGAAAACTTCCTGATTTGAGTAAATATGACAATATTTTTTGGTTGTTCGATGCATCAACAACTAAATATATTTAACTACAATTTGGAGCGCAAGCTGCTTTTCTAATGATGAAAATATATGATGAAGAATTCTTTTTCTTTGTATTAAGTGATTAATGAATTCGTGTTAATATTTATCGAAGTATTTTTACTAGATTTGTAGACTTCTTCTGTTTCCTTCATATATATCGTTACTGAAATGTGCTAAAGTTATATGAAATATACTCTCGTTAGATTTAGATTAGACATACTGTTGAATAAAGCTTTTATTAAAAAATTTATTGAATAAACCAATTTATGATTCTTTAAAATATAAATTATTGTTTGGTAAATATTACCAAAACCTATCTATGATTCTTTTAAAGATATATTATTGTTTGGTAAATATCGGCTTTCAACCAAAACCCCATATAGAACAAATCTAAGAGTGAGTGAAAATATTAAAGCATAATAATTCAAATATCATGTCAACTTCCTAGTCCAAGTAAATCTTAGAGGATCTTTTTGTTGTTCACTGCATCAACAATTAAATATATTTTTGACCAGAATTAGATGAATTTTTTCACTAGATTTTGAAGCTCAAGTCTTCCTTACTACTGATGAAAATATTTGACAAAGAATTTTTTTTTCTTTGTATTAATATAATTAATGAATTCGTGTTAATATTTATCAAAGTAATTTTACTAGATTTGTAGACTTCTTTTGTTTCCTTGATATATATTGTTACTGCAATTATATGAAATATACACTTGTTAGATTCAGATCAAACAGACTATTGAATAAAGCTTTTATTAAAAACTTGTTAGAATCTTTCAAATTGTTACTTCATTAATTCCAACCATGTCAAGAACAACAATAGATTCGAGACCAAAAGGTAAAGAAACACCAAATCTCGTTGCTTAGTATACAGTCACATGTTCTTTAGAATCCCACCACCCAAAAAATAAAATAAAAGATATTTTTTTCTCCATATATAAGGGGTATTCACACATTATATTTTGAATATAGAGATTGTAGGGTTTTTCTTCATTATTTGATTTGGAATTCCTTATTCATGAAAAAATTGAAAATGATTGTGTAAAAAAATTCATATATTTGCAGGAAAACGTCAAGAAATGAAGAATATGGAAGCAACTGATGGAAATGACCGGAGCACGAATAATGATCTGATACATGAGATTCTGGTGAAAATCTTTTTATGCCTCAACGTTGTGGATGTTGCAGTTGCCTCCCTAGTTTGCAAATCTTGGAACGAAGCTTGCCATGAGCCGTCTCTTTGGAACAAGATTGATCTCTCTACACTCGGCTCTTACTGTTTCAGCAAACCACTCAACAAAGTCGAAGCTTACAGGCACTCAAGTTTGAAGATGACTCAATTCTTGAAGCATGTTTTTGATCTGAGTGGTGGAAATACCACCTTCCTTATATTCAATTTCTATGTTTACTTAACGAATGAACAGCTCATCCTGGTGGCACAAAGGTAAAGATTCTCTCCTTCTGAATTACCCTTTGTACATGCATGTGGGTTATCACAAAGGAAATTGTTCATGAATTACATCCTAAACCCTAAACCTTATTACAAACCCTAAAAAAACTGTTTTATGTTTATGAGTTAAATGCTTGGTACATAAAGATCTTTTTCTTTTGTAGGACTCCAAAACTGAAACGAGTTGTTCTACCAGAGACGGGAGATTTCTTTAAAGTAGGAGTGGATACAGCAACGAGCATATGGAGAGGTCTTGAATCCATGACCATTACCTCTGCTGTCTCGGGGTATTACATGTTGCTAGCTATTGGCAGATACTGCAACAACATCACTGAGCTGAAATTTTTCCAGGGTTGCAACTTTGAAGAAAAACATGCTCAAGCCATGATTAAATACACCCCAAAGGTAAAGTTGTTGAGCATTCGGACCTTACCAACAAGCATGAAGGCATTGGCCTGTGTGCTGAGTTCCTTGGAACATTTGGAGAAGGTGAATATATGCCATAGTTTGATTATGGATACAGCATATCCTGGCACTGTGTTTGTGAATATTGATGAGCTACGAGACAGTTTGCCACCCTCGAGTTTGGAAAAGCTAATATACTGTAATAGAGGATCGTGCCTGAGATGCTTGAATGGTAGAGACATGACTCCTAGCAGGCAACCAGATGGACCCTATGAGGATATCTGGGGGGAGGATGAGATAGAATCTCTTGCCCATTTGCCTCAACCTTCTGAGGCTACAAGGATTGCTACCAGACATACCAGAGTGCTACCCTTCATGGCTAGAAACTTCTACAACTCACATCTTTTTTTTCAACACTAGCTGCGTAATCAGAGTTAGTTTTCTGAGTTACTAGTAACCAGAAAACGTTTTCTATGTTTAAGTGTTTTTGGATTGCATGTTTAAACAATTTTTCTTTGTTTCTGAATCTTGCATGTTTGAACAATGTTTCTGTGTTTCTGAATCTTGCATGTTTGAACAATGTTTACTTGTGAAATCATAATTCTGATAATCGTGGAATGTATGACTCAACTACTTGTATGGATTTTGATTTAGTCCTTCAAGTCGATCTCTTTTTTCTTGTTTTTCCTATCTGTTATGTAATCATCTTTAAGCTCAGAATGGAATCTTGTATAATATGATTTCGGGTACTTAACTTTATGTCTAGTTTATATCTAGAGTTGATACAGGAAAATTGCATCAAACTTTCAAATTTTGTGGATATGTCTAAACTCATGTTTACATATTGAAATAGATAATTTTTAAGATAAATTTTTATGGTTAATCTTAGACATTATTTCGATTTGTTAAAGTTGAAATCTTACAAGGTTATAGTTTCTTTTATTCATTATTCAAATATTTATGAATTGTGTAAATTCAGATATTACTTTTGCTATGCAGATCGTGAAAGTAGTTCAAATTAAATAATTTTAAAAATAAATATGATTTTTTAATTAAACCATGACGTGCCCAAGCACATCAAGAACGTAATATGAATAGAATGTCATATTACAATAATTGCAAATTTTACTGCTTATAGAAATGTATCATACATGTTATACAATTATTTCTTTTAGTTTGTTAGTATATTTGTTATTACATGTATCTTTACTTTTATATAAATAATACATATTTTGATTCAGTGAATAATATTTTTTTATATACTATCTAAAGTGATTTTTTTTATTCATCATAATAATTGATATCAGAATTTATTATAGTTGAGATTTTGATTTATTGTGTTATTCGGTATCAAATCTTTTTAATTTTTATGTTTGATGTTCCTGTGGATGCAATGTTCTTATAATAAAAATATATATTAGAGATATTATATTAATTATCGATAAAATCAATTTATAATATAACCAAACTGATTTTGTAAGGTGAAATTAAATTAAATTCCACCGCATTAATAAAATAAAATACAAAAAATATTAGATAATCTTAATTCTAAATCAATTAATGTTTAAGAGTCAAAGAAAAAATAATTAAGTGTAATCTTTAATAGTTACAAGACAATGTTAAGCAAACATGTGATATATAATAATTAAATTAATGCAATATTTTTTATTAATATGATTATTTTAATTATCATGTTTATTTTTTTTAAATAATTCGTATTGGTTACATCGATAATTATTTTTTTTTGGAAGAATATATAATTAAATTGATTACATTAATACATATTATTAGACAATTTAAAATACACATACTAACGATGACAATCTTTCCATTCTCGTTAAGAAGAGAAGAAAAAATATTTTAGGGCGTGTTTGACCGAGTACTCTCTTTATATGCCATAAAGTACTTAGTTCGTTAACATTCTAGAGAATATCTATCTAACTTGGAAATCAATAATGTTTTGAAAAAGGCTTCTTGCAATGTTAATTAAAAGACGAAACATTTCAAAAATGTTCTCTTAAGAGACATTTCCTACTAAAACTGTGATAAGCGGTGAAAAGTATTTTAATTTTAATTGGCGAGAAATAAAATTGATTCATCTTTATGCACTAGGATGGTAAGTAGCATGGAGAGTGAGCGTGATAAGATAACGGAGGAGAAAATAGGGAAAAGATATTTCATTTTAAATACAAGAAATAAAATGAGAGTGTAAATAGTAGGATCATATTATTGTTGCACTTAGAAAGGGTTGCAAATAGTCTTTGGTGAGCCTTCATAGGTTATTGTGTTGTGGGTAATTGCTTTCTGCACTCTCACATTTGCTTGTTGCACTCCATCAATGTGAACGGACATTTATAGATTTATAGTTTTAAGACAATAGAGGTTAAGATATTTTGAAAAACCTTATTCGAAAGAGACTGGGTTGTGAGGGGTGTGAAATGCTTTAAAAAAAATATTTTCCGTAAAAGGTTTTTGTATTATGAAAAATGTTTTTTTAACAAGATTTTGTATTATAAAAAATATTTTTTATAAAAGGGTTTTGTATTATGAAAATTATTTTTCGTAAGAGACTTTTGTATTATAAAAAATATTTTTCGTAAGAGGCTTTTGTATTATAAAAAATATTTTTCGTAAGAGCTTTTTGTAGTATGGAAAACATTTTTCGTAAGAGCTTTTTGTATTATGGAAAACATTTTTCGGAAAACATTTTCTGTAAAGCATTTCACACACCCCATAACCCAATCCGAAATTCATTTTTCAAAACCCATTTTCAGGATACAAATACTGCAACAACCTTATATCTACTGTGCATCCCTACATAATATGAAAACAGGAGTCACTCACCTCCCACTCACGATAATACTATCAGAAAAGCTTTCTTTACATCACCCACTATCACGGTCATCGGAAAACATTTACCCCACTTAACAATATCTATTGCACCACTCTCCTTTTAAATATTCTGACAATAAGTGTTTCTAGCATTATAATATTTTAATGGGGTGCAGGAAGCAAATGTGAAGATGCAGGAAACAATTGCCTGGGTTGTGTTATATTTAGACATTATCCAATCATCAATTTTCTTTGGTGGGTCTTTGATAATTATTAATGGACTGCTTCTTGATGCATCTCCAAAGATTTCTTTAGAATTTGGAATTAGTTTTCGAAATAGCCGATTCCGAAAATGTTTTCTTTTTGAATTATAATTCCAAAATAGGTTGTCTTATAATTCCAAAATAGGTTGTCTTGGAAGTATTTATTTTAAATAATAAGTTTAGAATGATCTGCTCTGAAAACATAAAATAACTTTTAAAATAGCCTATTTTGAAAACATGAATTTAAATAAAAAAATACTTCAATAAAAACATATTTCTGAAAATCTTCCAGATCGTATATTCCGAAATACTATTACACTTCACCCCACCCCACCCAACTATTTTTGCAAATAAGTGATACAAAACTGTCTTTACAAATAAGACACTTCAAGAATTTTTTAAAAATTTAGAGGTAGCTTAAGAAAACTTAAAGATCCAGGAAAAAGCCGTCTTATTAATGGTAAGTATGAATTTAAGTGGACCTCGGTCAATCACTAAAGTTGCACTATTAAGCCTAAGTCACTTATAAATGCCACAAGAAATTATAAATGTCTCAAGCCTAAGTCAATTATACGGAAATGTTAAAAAAATTTGAAATATTTATATTTTATAAAATTTAAAAACATATTTTAAATCAAAAATATATTTTGAATTGTGTAATCTATAAATATAATATAAGTTAGAATATTTTTTGAGATGAGATCTGTAAAATCATGAGGCATATTAATATTATTATTATTATTTTGTCTTTTTTTTTAGAGTTATAATTGAATTTTATTGGACATTGGTTAGTCATCAGGATTACACCTTATTCGGATGTGGTGCAAAAATATTACATACTTATTATTATCATCATTATTAAAATTTAAATTGTTTAAAATGTCTACTTTTAACTTGGTATTATGAAATAAAATATAATTTTAATCTCTATGCAATTTTTAAGCTTTGAATTTAGTCCCTCAAAGATATTCTATCTTATGCTGTAGTTCTTTTAATTTAAAAAGGCACAATCTTTTTGTTTCCAAAATGATCTAAATAGTGTTTTCTAATCACGATCAACACGACACTCTATAAAAGTGCCTTTATTTTGTAAAGAAAAGATAAACTGCAATTGCGTTGCCGATGTAGTCCAATTACAAAATCCAGAAATAATCTCACAGAAAGCCAATTATAATGTAATTTTGAACAACTTATTATGGGAAAAGAAAGGATAATGTCACTTCACAAGCTAGTTATTCCGTGACTCCTTCATCCACTTACCTCACACGCCTTTATTTCTGCGACAGAAATTACCAAATGAATAAATTGGGACAACAATTAATTTAACCACATATTTATCAACAATTAAAACAAATTCATAACATATTATTGTTCTTTTCTAATAACATGTTGATGATAAAGGTAAGGGAATGAATCATGGTTTCAACGGTTCAGAAAACATTATGAAATTAAGGTAGTTGGAAAAGAAACTAGTGATATCCATCCTATAAGGAAAAGCATGAAACCAAATATAAAGTTAGAGGGAATCTTAGTACTGCTCTGTCTTGTTTTACATGCAAGAGAAGAAGTGCAATAGAAGAATGAAAGACTTATTTGAGCACCCATTTGTATCTTATATTAATTCTTTATTTTGTTGATTAAAACTAAAATAGTATCAACAGTGCAGATAAAGAAGCTTTTAAAATAAGTAATAAATTTACCTCAGGATTAAAGGTGAGTGCCACCCTAACCTCTCCAGAGTATTTTTGGTTCTTCATAACATTGTAAGAGGTTTCTGGAATGCTCCCCCATTCAAACACAGGTTTTATATCAATTCTGCATATATATGTCTAACTGGACTTAGTTCCTCAAATATAAATGACTCAATCCTTCTAATTGAGTTCTTTTATACATTTTAGATGATAAGTTTAGTATATTATATAGATAAATTGTATTATGTTTTTAATTTTATACATTTGTTATACTTAAAATCTTAAATTAAATTTTATAAAAAAATGTGTTATTTTTTAATGAAATTTATATTAAAAAATTAAAATTTTAATTTAAAAATTAAAATTTTAATAAAAATAATTCAAAATCTTGACTTAATTGATTTAAGTCAATCCAAATCCAATCCACCATGGACAAAAATATAAGAGGGCTTCGTTGTTTTGAAAATAAAATTAGTATAACAAACAAGATGGTATACAATATAATAGACAAATATCATATGCTGATAAGAAAAAGAATAAATTTACTTTGACACTGATGTAAAATTACACCATCTCACTCCTATTTTTTTTAAATCAAATATTATATTTTAATAAAATAATATTATTTTATGGTGTGAAATGGACGTAGATAACTGTTTTGAGTGTGAAGGTATCATTCCTGTAAAAAAAGTAGATATCACATCACCAATAAATAGTAACATAGACTAAAATAATATAATAAGATTTTACTTTATAGGAACCAAAACTACAAAACCATAGAATAAATGTATTATAGTAACTATATACAAATTTAATTCCGAAAAAGAAAAGAAAAGTAATACTCTCATTTATCTTTTATGTCTCGCTACTGCTGCATCTTTTCAATACTACAAGTAATAGACACTTTCCAATAATATTATTCAGCAAAAAAAAAACTTTTAATATCGTATTTATTAATTGATTCTGAAATAAATAAATAAATACTTAAATAAAATCAAATTATATATGTTAGATATCAAACTAAGGCTTTATTTGTTTTAACATATATATTATTTATAAGGAAAGGAGAGCTCGGATGAATGATATTTTTATCTACATATTTTCTGTATATTTGCAAAATTTTGAAGTGAAAGAAAGAAGAGAAATTTGGATTAGATATGAATTATGTAGAAAATATTGAACTCAGTTCATCAGACACAAAAATTTAAATTGATTAGAACTCAATTGAAGCTAATTATTTTCTTAAACTTTTTATTTATTTATTTTTCATTTCTTACAACTTTTAATTATTTTTCTTAAAAAATTTACAAATTATAAAAATTTATGGAAAAAACTTAAATACTCTTAAAATATTTTGTCTTAATTTATTTAAAAAAATAAAACAAAAATGGAAAAAAATTCTTTGAAAAAAATGTTTTTGGTTGGAATTAGAGTTTATCTCAATTTAAATTCTAAAAAAATCAATTATGAGATGCAAAATAATTTCTTTTTCCTATTCATAATTTTTTATTTATGAGTTATTCTTGACTTATGAGTTATTCTTGACTTATGTGTTACAAGTTTTTTTAAATTAGTGTAATAAATTATTTAACTTTCCCTTATCAGTTTTAAATTATTTGCATTTATTAATAATATGAAATGAGATGTAAAATCAATTATGTCTTTAGACTTAATGGTCCACCTCCTCTCACATGACTAACACTATTAATAAATGTAATTAATAATTAATAAATGCAATTAATGAATTTAAAAGCGTTTTAAACTATTTATATTTATTTTTAATTTAATTAAAAATTATAAAAAAAAACAAGATGAAAATAAAATCATTTTTTTTCCAATTTCACTCTCATTTCCATCCAATAAGAAGTAAATAAGTGGTAAGAAGAACTTCTACTCACATTGTCTCACCCAGAAAATCATCCCTAGAGAACGTATCCTTGTCCATTAGCCTCAGATTCAGTTCAGAGACACTGTCAGAAACAGTGAAAAGAAAGCTCTCATTCCAACGGGGTTTAGATCCTGCACCTTTCACACATGCAATCCCGTTACTCAATATTCCAACGGGGTTTTCTAATTAATCATTTAACTCATATTCTTTCTTTAAGATTCAGTTCCACTGGTATTAGTTATATACAATTGTTCAGAAATATATCAAATCTGAGAAAACAATGGTGAAGAAAAGGAAAAAAATCTACACCTTTAGCCACGCTGCTTCGGTGCTCCTGAGCGCGATAAGTGAGAATCACATAAGGATCCATTTTTCCTGCTCATAAAAAATATACATAGAACTCATCAACCCCTTACATTTATTTATTATAATCTTTGGTCATTTTGAATTCCTAAAATAAAAGTTTAACTGCAGAAATAAAATAAAAAAATCAGAAAAATCCATTGAATTGAAAGATACTGAGACACCAATCTATATATGAAATAGAAATTTCTAAGCTAAAAGTTTGAATTTGCATTACTTACCGAAAAGATCACTGTTGTGAAGGTCCTTTGCGCTTATCAGAATAACTTCAAGCGTCCCACGAGGCATGTTTCTTTCTTACAAGTTATTACAAACTAAAGCAAATATTTGAAGGAAGGATACTCACACACATATATATATATAATTTTACCTTTTTTTTTCATACCTGAGGCGTATTTTTATGTCAGGCTTGCAAATGTAATAAATGTGACGGTTAATTTAGGAAATACAGTTCTTTGTATAAAGTAAAATAAAAAGACCAAATGAATTAACATGCAGAATGAGATTAAGTATTTTATTTATATTTGAATACAAAAGAAAGTATTGCATATTTGGAATGTGTTTATCACTTCAGTAAAATACTGATGTGGAGTTTAAGTTCTGCACTTGATTATACTATATATAAATTAATTATTTTTCTTCTATATTATTAATAATTGTATTTAATTTATATTAAAAATGTCTTTTATTGTGCACTAAATTACACTTATCTAGAAATTAATTACATAGTTTCCTTATATAATACATAATATTGCTTATTGTATTGAATAAACATAAAATGTGATAAATTATAATAATATATTAAATACTAACGTTGTTTATTGTTCTTCATTGTTTTTCGAATCATACTTATATCTAAATTGATTATTTTTTTCTACATAATATATAACACAACATATTTATCCTATTTGATAAAAATAGAAAATGTATAATTATTTATTGATTAATACTTATACATTAACTGATTAAATATTATATATATATAATATAATTTACTAGTTTTTTTTTTATAGATTTAGCTCCGACTTGTATTCTTATTTACTAATGTACCAAATATTTCCAAAAACAATAAGTAAAGGACTAAATTATCAAATACGAAATCATTATACGTAAATTAATCTTAAATACAAGTCATATATTAATTTATCATTTTAATCATCGTCTTAGATATACGACCAATCTACTATACATTAACTTAATTAATTTATTATATGAAATTTTTATATATACATATCCAAATCATATTCATCAACATTTTAAATTATTTTGAATTCATTCTATTTAACCATAGATACTATTTAAGATAGAATTAATTCCTTAGTGAATTTAATTAATAAATTATCATAATCATTCTCCGGTTAAAAATTATTGAGTGATTCTAGAAAACTATTGAGTGAATTTAATTATGATATTATTATAATTATTTTTGGATTGAAAGCTATTGAGTGATTTTAGATAACATTCAACGATTTTTTACTAAAACAAATTCCTTAACTCTCAAAATGAAATTATGTAGAATAATTTTTTTTCATACTTACCCACCAAACATATCATCCCAAATTTAATCCTTTCATCAACTTAAATTTCTTGGACACTCCAAAATGCATGTATAACAATTCAAACTATTTACAATTGTTAACACTAAAAAATAATTCAAAATAACACTAAAAGTAGTCTAATTCAATTTACTTTTATTTTGTATTTTGTTTTCATTGATTTATTGTAGATGAAGATGGATTTAGAGAGAAGCATGTGTTTATATAAGTTTATATGTGTGAAATGAAAGTGAGAATTTGTAGTGAGAGAGAGTTTGTGCGTCTTTGCCTTTGTGTGAAGAAATAACGAGAAAGACAATTAGCAAATGTGAGAAGACGAATGTGTTTTCAACTTTTTCATTATGCATGATCATTGTTCATGCATGCCAACTTTTTTTTCACTGTGCATGCCTGTGAAGACTGAATCATGCATGTCTCAAAAATCATTGTAGAGATTCTTGAACCTATTGTAGAGAATCATTTGATTGTAGTGGTTGAACGTTTGAATATGGCATTAAAAAGGGACCTTCATTATGGACTTTGTTACACCTCTATCAAACTTTGATTTCCTTCTTTGTTCTTGTTGATCACACTTTATTGTGGTGTGTTTTTGGTTGAGGTGGTGGTGGGTGAAGTGTTGTTTGGTTGGTGCGACTTTAGGTGGTGTGTGAACCTAAGTTGTGCTACTATTCGTGTGAAGAAAGGTGGTGGTGTGTTCTTGCCAGGTGGTATTGTGACTTGATTGGTAACCTTGCATGATGTGAAAAAAGAAGCTTATACGATTATAGTAACCAACATAATTAATTATGTATACATTTTTTTTAGAGACAATCGATTATCTTAAGATACATAATTGATTATGTTAAAAAAATTTGATAATCGCTTATGCCACCTACATAATTGATTATTGCCTTCCTTTTTTTCTCATTTTGGTTGTTCTATGAATTGTATTTGTATTGGCTGGAGTTTAGATGGTTTTTCATTGTATTAAACCCTATATGTTCTGTAGGTTGATTGTAAGGACATGAACGTTTAAGCTTGAAAAGGTTGACTTCATTCAAATTTGGATAAGTCTTGTGTGTCATTAGTATCCTTCTTCTTTTTATTTCATGTTAGATGATTGTAATTGTATGTGTGAAGGGTGTGTTCTGCATGACTTTAGCTTTTTTATTTTTGTCCTTGTACCTAGTTGTTGGCTTTATGGTAGATGATGGCATTGGATGCTCGACTTGTGCAATGTCTAGTGCTTGTTTTATGTTACAGGAATGCATTAGACACTTGGCTTGTGTATTGTGTCTTGATTTTCCTATGTTAAATGCTTGGGTAGTCCACATTGTTCTATGTTAGACGCTTGCATAACAACATCTATTACTGGTTTTTCTATCATACATTAAGCCTTTAGACGCTTGGCCAGTAATGGTTGTTCTCTATTAGACGCTTGCAATGTGCACTATTTACTACTTTTTATCTAATACACCTTGACATTCGACGCTTACAAAGGGGAAGGTCTAGTGTTTTTTTTTTTTTTTTTTTTTTTGGTGTTTGGGGTGGTGGAATTGTTATTTTTTTTTTTGTTGATTTTTTGTATTTGTTTTTTTTTTCTTATTTTTTTTTTTTTTTTTCGATTTTTTTTTTTTTTTGTTTACACTGCATTGTTTCTCTAAATCGTTGTTAACAAAACATGAAAAAAAAAAAATAA
>Ga0099824_1002893_pt1 | contig 25121 bp, 7 predicted proteins | sample SiratrowhiteBW_FD_76837 | JGI IMG/M metagenome (GOLD analysis project Ga0099824, IMG submission 76837) | Root nodule microbial communities of legume samples collected from California, USA - Siratro white BW | ecosystem: Host-associated > Plants > Roots > Nodule | place: USA: California...
AACCATGCATACACAACAGACACACACACACACATATATATATATATATATATATATATATATATATATATATATATATATATGTTAACCTTAAAACAATAAAACGAAAATGAGCTTAATAAGTCCAAAGACATAAAACACAGAAAATGGTCAAGAAACAAAACTGTAACAAAGCTTAAAATAAATAATAAAAAAATATCGGTCAATGCACACACTTAATCATAAAATATAAAGAAATAAAGATGATTGATTTTAATTGAGTAATGTAAACAGTGGTGTACAGTTGTAACAATGAATTATATATAAGAGGACTCTAAACCAAATTTATCTGTTAAAAAGTCAAACAATTAATCTAATATCTGTTTCACTAAAAGATTTGCATGGACAAGTGATTTTAATTGAAAGGAGTGTATACAGTAAATGATTTAAAGCACACTATTTATTTTAATTTTTAATTGATCTTTCTAAAAAAAATTAAAATGCTTAACATTAAATGTTTAAAATAAATTGGATTCATCTTATTTTTTACATTTCTTCTCCTTGTGGAGTTTACTTCTACCATGTTCCCTATATCACGCCTTGAACAGCGTCCACAGTTTTCACGTGGACGTGAGTGGTGGTGAGTTTGAACTTTGAAGTACATCGGAAAATAAGACACAACATAACAAGTATCGAAATTCTGAACTATAGTACATGAATAGGAGTATTACAGCCTGAAAAATGTAGAGAGAAATTAAAGAAATGAAGGAATCAATTAACCTTAAACTTATTTTCCAACTAAAGTAATCTTCTGAGAATTATTTGTCAAGTATAAGGAGACGTAGTCCCTAAACTGAAGGGTTAGTGTCCTTGGCCAGGGGTTGGACCCGAGTCTTTAATTCCGCCAAGGGTCTCACTGTTGGTAAATTTGTGACCCTCTCCACCGGAGCTGGGACCCGAGTCCTTGATTCCACCAAGGGTGTTACTATTTGTGAACTTATGACCCTTCCCTCCAGGACTAGGACCCGAGTCCTTAATCCCTCCAAGGGTGTCACTGTTGGTGAACTTGTGTCCCTTCCCTGGGCTTGGTCCAGAACCCTTAATAGCTCCCAGGCCCAACCAATCAAAGAAGTCCTCCACTTGAACCCCTTCTCGAGTGGCAGAGTTTCCCGTCTCAATGATACTCAGTGGCCGGGCTTCTAAGCCCATCAAAGCAGTGCTTACCAATAAAACGAGAACGGCAAAGGCCCGGGCTTTCGTGAAGCTTGTCATCTTCAATTTCTGAAAAAAAAAAAATATATTAAAAAAATGGTGTGTTTGTTTGGGAATCTGAGAGAAGAAGGGAAGTTGTGTGTTTGATAATTGTGAATGCAAGAAGTCCTTTTTATAGAGGGGGAAGTTGTCGACCAAAGTGAAACTAGCATGCACATTCAAACATGGAAGACGACCAAGAATAGTGTACATGATTTTTCTCGAGGAGGAAGCAACCTAGGTGGTTCCGAAAGAGGATGGTCAATTAGGAATATTGTAGATTTGGAGAAAAAATTGCGTCACTGAACACTTATTGAAGAAAAAAAACACGAAGGAGTTAGAAAATGGAATAATTGCGGGTCCAAGTTGTGTAAGTTGGTAAATAAAACTCGTGTCACTGAGTTTTCCTTGGTGCCCACTGCTTTGGAGGAATGAGCTGCTTCATGTCGAAGACTAGTAATACTTGAATTCAAACACCTCAAACCAAAATAGCACGTTAGATTGCACATATATATAAAAAAAATAAAAATTGTTTTTTTGGTAAGGTTGAATTTGTGGAAAAAGAATTGAGTTTGAGTCAGCAAAACGGTTGAGTGTAACAAAAGAAAATGAATAAAGATGCGTAGGAAAAGAGGGGAGAAGGAGAGGGCTGCGTTCGCAAATTTCGCACTGACTAGTCAAGCACTGGTGTACAGTAGTATACACTATAGTGGTTATGGAAATTATAATTAATGGAAAGTCACTGTCAACAAAAAGCCATCCTTTTTATCTGAATGATAAATAATTAAAAAGTTATTTAAAATAATTATATAATAAACTAACCCAAATAATTAATGGCTCACATAATAACTTACTAGCCTAAATTATATACTACTATTCCAATTTATTTCACACTAAGCCAAGGTCGAGCCGAAGAATATTGACCTTATAAGAATCGAAAACATTTTAAATATGAAAAACGAAAAAGAAAACACCTCTCTTCTACTTTAAGTAGTTTTTTGTGGGCAGATTATATTCATGTTTTATTTTCAAAATGTTATGGTTGATTTCTATACATAAAAACTATGAGTTTTTCAATATGTTTCCGTCAAATCCCTCTAGCGTCGTTAAAGTGGTTAACAAACATAGAATTGTCTTGGCGATGACGTGTTCGACCTTGGTGTTTTAGTTTTTTATGTTTCTATTGTTTTTACATCTCAGTATTATACATAAAAACTTTATATTTTAGTTTTTAATAAGCACTTTTTTCAATGTTTTAGTCTCGTTTAACATCTTCTTCCCTCTCTTTCTTCTCCTCTCCTCGATTCCTTTATTTTTGAAGTAATTGTAATTTTCATGCTTATATTTTACAAATTCCACAAATTCGATCCCTTTAGTCCTTTAATTTTTAATTATGTATAACTTTGGTTCTTAAATCTTTTTATGCAATTTTGAATTATCCATGACTTTGTTCACTTTTTAATTTAGTTATCGGCAATATTTTATTACTTTGAACATAACATAGAGTGAAAGGTGTATATGATAGTTGTGGCTTTTTAATAAGATTTAAAAGGTAGTTGCAGGAGAGACTTATTTGACATTAATTCAAAATATTTTTAAAACTAAAAAATTGAACAAAATTACATATAATTAAAAATTAAATTATAAAAATTGCGTAAAAGAAATTAAGAGATCAAATTGCATATAACTAAAAGTTAAAGGACTGAAATTGCAGGAAAAATACATTAAAACCAATGTTATAATTGAATATTTCTTTTTTCTTATCAATACCTTTATTTTGCAAGTTTTGCTCTTTTAAAATTTCTCCTACTAACTAACTTTCATCACCATAATTCGGAATATTTTAAAGTTGTAGAGTTCAGGCATTTTTTATTTTTTATTTTGTGTGGGAACACTCCTTTTAATGATAACAAATTTGCAACATTTTAATTTTATTGCACCAAATGTTTGCAGATATAATATTGGAATTAATGCGGTGATGAGTTCGATTTTGATGCATTACATAATAATAAAAAGCTTCGTCAATAAAAAAAACTAAAATTAACTTGTATGCTAGTCTAATTCAGAATTTTCTCGTCACTGGAATAAATTTATTTCCAAACATGAAAGTCTTAGTTAAATTTGTTTCCTAAATCAGATTAAAGGAGATTTGATAGGGGTGTTAATTGGGCCTTCACGTAGAAGAAGAGGTGGTTGAGGGAAATTTCTTCCTGCACCCCATCAAATTCTTCATACACCTCATCAAATTTTAAATATTTCAGTTATACCCTTGATAGATTTATATGAAGGATGCTTTTCATTGTGGTTGGAGGTGGGCTGAGCGTTTTCCGGTGACGGCGACTGCAGTAGGTGGTGGCAGTTCTACTCGGATGACGGGTTGCGGACAATTTTGAATTGTTTTAGAGATAGGAGATTACGGTGTGAGTTATGTCTTTTTTTTTTTTTTTATAGAATAGTGACAGGCCTTTGAAAATTGGGTTCCGAAAAATAATTTTGAAAAACACTTTTCAAGCAATTGAAGGGTGTAGGAGTCCATTTCAGAAAGTGCTTTTCGGAAATCAAAAATGCATTTCGGAAATTACTTTTGGCTTTTGAAAATTCTGAATGTAATCTTTTACTTCCAGAAAGTTCTTTCTGAAATGCAACCGTACACCCTCTAATTGGCAACGTCCCACAAATCGTTCCCAATGTGCTTAGGCGTGCAGGAAGTAATAATAGGATGCATAATAGGAGGAAGTAAATAATAGGATGCAGGAAGCAATTGTGGGAGATAGAGATGAAATAGTTAGAAATTTGTTTGGTAGAACCTTGTCATGTTATTTTTGGTTTTTAAATTAACCCATTGTGGACCAAATTGATTCACCGAATGTTATTAATATAAAAGATACGTTATATCTCAATGTTTTAGAGTTTCATAAGATTTGTTTGAAAGTAAATTGGCTTAAAATAAGTTTCTATAATAAATTATCAAAATATGTGAATTGAAGGAGTTATTTTTTTATATTCGATATCAGTCAACAGAATTGGTTGCTCAAGTGGTCGACATTTGATTTCAAGTTAAAGATTCCTTATTTAAACACTCAAAATATCACGAAGAAATAATGTTCAGTGTTCAAGTCGTAATTGCTACTTTGAGAGAGGAAGATACAAACCAATTATCTCTTCTATTGGAAGAATCTTTCAAGAAATAGATGGTTGCTCAAATGATGGAGAGAAAAATAAAAATTGATTTTCTCTCCAATGGAAATATACGCTCAAGGTCAGAGAAAATTACTCACGTGATCAGTTTTGTTGTTCATGTATGATAATTTATTATTTAAGTGAGAAAGAAACAATATTAATTCTCTCTTCTTTAAAGTAATGTCCTTAAGTGATGGTATTTTGTTCAAAATGATATTTTCTTTTATTTAAAGTTTAATTACACTTGTTTTAAATGTTTTCTACATTTTGCAATTGTTATATGATTTTAACCTTATTGTATAAGCATAACAGTGACTATTGATTGAAATGGTTTTGATTGAAATAGTAGTTGGTTGATATGGTGATGTAAAAAGCAACTATTTAGACGGTAATATGATGTTTGAATGTTTTGGTATTGAGTCAGGAACCATTACCAAAATGAGATATTTATACTTCAATCATAACCTAATTAAGTCATAAATTAAATTATCAAGTTGAGAAAAGTTGATGGATACTCCTACTTTTTAGTCCTATGTGAACTTACTAAATACTTGATATTTGAAAGTCATCTTATCTTATGATTTAATTGTGTTCTTTGATAGTCTTTGTTGAGACAAGAAACATATTGTGAGGATTTATATTTTCTTTTGAGAAGTGTATCTAATTACTTGTAGTAAAAAATAGGAAAAATTGTTGAATATCAATTTGTTGATAAGAATCAAGTTTTAGATATTTAAAATTTAGGATAACAATGATTAATTGTAAACTTAACAAAATTAAAAAATAACTACAATTATAAAGAACAAATTCAATTACTATAAAAAAAATCAGAGAATTAATTGATTTTGTATTAGTTATTATATTTTTTTTGAATTGATACAAGTACACGCATACTTTAGTATCAGTATATATACTATTTTTACCACCAACATGACATACTTGTATTAATTTGAGTCTTTCACCAAAGATATACTTGTATTCACTTGAGCAAGTTATAAAGAAAAACCATCCACTTTGACATTATTGTTGAAATTTGTATAGGTAATATAATAAGAGTAAACCATATAAAAAAATCATGACTTCACCTCCAACTTAAAATTTTAAATTTATATATTTGTAGGCTTTTATTATAATAATTATTTTAATTATGAAAATTATAAAAAAAATAATTAGATTTTTAAGAAATGTTATCTAAATTTTCTACAAAAATTAAAAGCAATTTTCATTTTTTTATTAAATGAGCGAAACACTTAAAAAAGTGTCATGAATTTATTACTTACAAAATATGTTTTTTTTTTTCTTGAGAAGTATTTAATAAAGCTCTATAATAACAAAGTGTCCAAATAATAATATTATAAGATTGAAAAATTATCATCAAGATAAATTATTTGGAATGAATTAAATATAAAAATTCAATATTTTTTGAAAATATATAGTCACTAAATTTGAAGTGTTGACTGAATAATATGTCTGCTTTTATCATTATATATTTATCAGTTTGATTTACTTAATATTTTCAATTTGACCATTAATTTAACGAGTTTTAAACTTTTAATTAACTTATCTATTTCTTAAAAATACTCTCAAAAGTATGAACAATAATTTGGGATAGGGAAAAAATAATATGTAAATGAAAAATAAATAAAGGGAGTATCCAACTTTGTAATTCTTAATTAGCCGATTTTAATACCTAATATTTGTTTATCCTTAATAATGATAATTTCTTTTAGTAATGTATAAATTAGTTTAAGTTAAAACAAGAGAGATGAATAATTAATGTGATTGACTTTCCTATGAGATCACAACCTCTTGTATTCAATCTTTAGAAGGCTTTTTCCCTATTTTGATATACTTTTTCATATTAATACTTAAAGGTAAAAAAAAAATATTTATCAAAAATTAGATAAATTCTGCTAGTTAGATAGGTATGATTTCAAACTGATCAAACAAAAGTGACATGCTAACAATTTTAATTAAAGACATTAATTAAAATTTTTTTTGTAATCATTTTTCAATTATTTGACACAACATTACCCTTTAACAATAACAAAATAATTAATAATAAAAATTACATAATAATAATTAACAAATAATTTTTTAATTATTTAGCATTATGTTTGTTACAATAACAATTAATAAAAATAATAATGATAATAATAATTACAAAATAACAAAAATAATAATAATAATAATTACATAATAATAATTAACAAAAACTGTAATAAGAAAATTAAGACATATAAATTTATTTTAAATTAAAACAAAATAACATAATGATAATAATAATAATAATAAGAATTCATTCAAATTTAATTTAAATGATAATAATAATTATTGAAACAATAATTATAATTAAATTCATACAAATTAAATTAAAATAATAATAATAATATTTAGGGATAATAATGATATTAATAATAATAATATGATTATTTTCTAAATAATAATAATAATAATAGTAATAATATTTTGACAAATTTAATTAAATTAATAATAATAATAATAATAATTGTTATAATAATAATATAATAACTTTTATAAACAAAGAAAATAATATGTAATAATAAAATATTAACTATTTAGTGAAAATAAGTAGATTCAATAATTATTATTATTATTTAAATTAAATTTGTATGAATTTAATTAAAATTATTCTTATTATTAATATTATTATTTAAATTAAATTTATATGAATTTAATTAAAATTATTCTTATTATTATTATCATTATGTTATTTTGTTTTAATTTAAAATAAATTTGTATGTCTTAATATTCATATTATAATTTTGTTAATTATTATTATTATTATTATTTTGTTAATTGTTAAATGTAACATAGTATCAAATAATTAAAAAATAATTACAGAGAGAAACAGTTTTAATTAATGTTATTAATAAAACTCTCTAGCATGTTAATTTTATTTTAACCAATTTAAAATAATATCTATCTGACAAAATTTTATATTAACCAATTTAAAATAATGCTTATCTGACAAAATTTGTCTATTTTAATAAATAATTATTTTTTTCTATTTTAGACATGAAAAAAATACATCAAAATGGAATGGAAAAAAGAGAAAGTATTAAACTACTTTAGAAAGTATTAAACTACTTGAATCTTTTGGTACGATGTAAAAGAAGGGGCAACATGAAATTAACATCACTAGCTTTGTACCTCTAAATCATAACAAAGCCTAATTAACAACAAAATAAACCAGAAACATATATGCAAATGAACTATATATAATTATTATTAAAGGACCAATACATATTGCACCTTAAAGTAAGAGAGAGAAACATAGGGTTTAACTGTTTTTTTATCCTTTAGACACAGCACTATAGAGAGAGCATGGGATGGTCAAGCCCTAGCTGGATTCCCAACAATCAGGTCAGTGATGAACTTATTGATATTCTTGTTAGAAGTACCATTCTCCTGTAATGTTTTCAGTGCTAACTCCTTCATTTCCATTGCTCTCTTCTTAATCTCTTCTGCTCTAGACCCTTCTGTAACATCCTTAATGCACCTTTCAATCTCTTCCACGTTCGGAATCCCATCTTCCCCATACTTGGCCCTAACGCCATTGCCAAACACCTTCTCCACGAGCATGGCATTGGTTGCCTGATCCGTCCAAAAGGGCCATGCAATAACAGGCACACCAGTGACCAAAGTCTCAAGCGTGGAGTTCCACCCACAATGGGTTATGAAACAAGCCACAGAAGGGTGCATCAAAACCTTCTCCTGAGGGCACCACTTCACCACCAAACCCCTCTCCTTAGTTTCCTCCAAAAACCCCACTGGCAATTCAGCATTGGACTCTCCATTACTCGGCTTCATCACCCACAGAAATGCTTTGTTACTGTTCTTCAGAGCCGCAGCTATGTTATCTACCTGCTTTTCTGACAACGCAATCAAGCTACCGAAAGACACATAGATAACTGAAGAATCTGGCATAGTATCAAGCCACTCTATGCAGGAATCCTCAGGAATCCACATATCCACACTAACATCACTTCTTTCTTTTTCTCCCAACAGAAAAGGTGACACCAATGGTCCAACAGGGTAAATAGGGGTTAATGAGGCCATTGAATTCACAATCTCTTCCTCGATTTCATAACACGAAGTACCTAAAACCCAATTCACCTTATCCATAGCCTCGAACAATTCCTTTATAACACGCCTAAAGTGCAAAGGGGTGGAAGGAATTATGAAAGAAGGACTATCCCTAACCTCAAACGGTGGTAGTCCTGGCAAGTGCACCTTCTCGTTGAGGTCATCCATATTAGGAAAAGGATTGATATTCTTCAAATAACGATAGTAAATGGAATACGCAGCACAAGCCTGGATCCAAAGCAGCGCACATGGGATACCATGCTCCACTGCCACATCGATAGCCCAAGGCACAAAGGGGTTGACAATAACACATGAATAATTATGAGCTTTGGTGAGGTCGGTGATGAGAATGGAGAGGTTTCTGGGACCTTTTTCTCGGATAGCGTTCACCATTGACTCCGTGTCGGAACGGTCGAAATCGAGGCTAAGGCCATCAGAAAAGAACACGAGTTCGATTCCTGAATTGTTGTTGGAATTGTTGATGTTTGTGTTGTTTGTGATATTGGAGGGTTTTGTGTTCTTGAGCATGCGGTCGCGGCCATCTTCGGTGGTGGCGATTGTGACATGAACACCCTTTGAGAGAAGGTGCTTGGCTAGCTTAAACATGGGATTGATGTGGCCTTGTATGGACATTGACACCATTAGAACACGCAATCTTTCATCCACCGACATGATTAGAGACTTTGATCAGTGTGAGAGAAGCAAAATGGTCTTCTCGAGAGTGTACCAGGGAAGGGGAACAGAACTTTGTGTATGAGAGATCACACATAAGAAGAGACTATATATACAGAAAAATTATTTGGCCAATACTAGACTAATTCTTAGATAGATAACCTACATATATAAGGAAATAAAAAATATTTCATGAGTGTTTAATATATTGAGAAATTCATTGAATATTTTATGCCATAGAATTCATTGTAAGAATATACATGTATATAACCTTGTGTATATAAAAACCTTATGTTAAAGATATTAGTTAATTAAATTTCATTAATGGTCCAATATTCTTTCTATAATACCATTCTCATAAAACAAAGTATATATACCACATGTCAGATATTAATTAAAGTTAATATTTTAGAGAAAGAAATGTCCAAACCTTGCAATTTGCTTATATATTCGAGAGAGAGAGAAAATAACGGAAGGAGAATTTAGAAATAATAAATAGTTTTTACAAATTATTAATTAATATTTATTTTTTTAACTCGCTGTCCATTGCTTGAAATGTACTAGTTTGATGTATACAATTCATTTACGGGGTTCAGTCAATCATTTTAACAAATAAATGAAAATAATTATTTAATGTTCAATTTACAAAGAAATAAGGTAATAAGAAGCCAGATAAAGAAATAAAAATAATAATGAAGCATTTATGACATAAGAATTGGTATTAAACAACCTTGTTGTGTACATATATAAAGAATAAATAAAATTTGACCAAATAAATTTAATGTATTTTTTTTTCACTCACTGCTCATTTGATTGAAATGTTAGGGTGAACTATTAATCTAATTATTTAAAAAAAATAAAAATTACATCATGATATTATTGAATATTTGAAATTAATATCATCATTCTCATATAAAAAATAAACAATACATGAAAATACTAAAAAAGAGTAGAAATAATCAAATATTTGTATTAACAACTATTTAATTTAATTTAATGAAATTAAAGTTTACGTTTTCTTAAAATGTAATACATCATTTGAAAGAAATCAGACAAAAGAGAAAAATATATAAACAAATTTTGTAAATATTGAGCAAGTGAAACAACCATTGAGAAAGAAAATGAAAGATGATTTGACAAGAAAGAATAAAAGAGATAGAGGATTTTTTTTTTTTTTAAATGATGAAATGAAACAAAGAAGTAAAGAAAATATTGAAAAGTTTTTTAGATTACTTAGTAATACTACAAGAAAAAAGTTATTTAGAAATCAATTTTTAGCTATCAAATGAAATGGTTGATAATTGTGACCAAAGTAGCCACCAAATTAGATTTTGGTTGCTAATAACTACAATATAGAAGTAATGATTGAATTTAGTGACTAATTAAGTCAAGATAATTTATATCTAACATTAGTTACCAAGGTTTTAGTGATCTACACCATTTGATTCTAAATTAGTCTCTAACTTAATTAGATACCAATTTAGAATCTAACGGTATAGGTCACTAAAATCTTGGTAGCTAAGGTTAGATACCAATTATATTGACTTAATTGGTTACTAAATTCATATTTTGTAGTTATTTAGCAACCAAAATTTAATTTGGTGACTATTTTAGTCACAATTAGTAACCATTTTATTTGGTAGTTAAAAATTGGTATCTAAATAACTTTTTTCTTGTAGTGTAAATTATGAATGTTTTACAAATTTAAAATATGAATGAGTTTACATAAGAGTATGAAAACAAAAACGAGACACGAATAAGTATGTACTCATCCACATTCCTATCTTCACTATAAAAAATCAGATTGCCCATATTTGGACCTCATCAGTGTGAAAATTTTCTATCAAAATTGAAATGAGTTCATGAATAGCTTTGTTGACAAGTTTATTTATCATTCTTACAAGCAACAAACTCACTCATAACTCAACTAGCATTCCTTTACTTGTTTTAATCTTTTGTTGTTTTTTTATTAGTTATTTTACTTTGATGTAAATTGTTCATCTCTTACATATATGATGTAACTATAATCAAGAATTAGACTAAATAGTCACATTTATGATTATTGATGAATATAATATTTTCTAAAGGAAGTTTTGAGAATAAATAACTTATAATCTTTTCAAGTAAAACCAAAGTAATAATATTATAAGAAATATATACATAACTATTTTAGAAAATTGATAAGATATTTGCACACATTAAATAGATAAATATATTATGTAATAAAAATTGATAAGTTTTTTATATTAAATTAAATTGAAGAGTCATAGATAAGATCTATATTATAAATGGTTTGTCAAAAAATAAATGGTTCCATTGAACTTTAATCTTTGGTTAGAAACCCAATATACCACATTTAGAAACTAGAACATGGCCCAATTTGGGGTCAGGAACTCCACGACTTAGGTTAGACTATGATTTGGGATTACGGCGACTCTGATTTTTGGTTACAATAACTTAAGGAGTGAGATTAAGATGAAGATGAAGGAACCAGATAGAGATGAAAATGAACGAACGACGGTGTTAGAGGTAAAGGAACGAGACGTATTGTGAACAAAAAAGAAGCCCATTATAAATGAAGGAGAGCGTGAGAGTCTGAATGAGAATAAAATTTCAAGGTTTTTGAATTTTTTTTTTTAAATCCGTATAAAACACATTCCATTATTAACATACAGAAAAAATCTGTATGTAACGAGATTTTACATACCGATTAAAATCCATATGTAACACCTATTTATGTATCAAATCTGTATGTATTTATCTATATATAAAACAAAAATTTCTTGTAGTGAAATTTGAACTTAATACAATATTTAGAAAACAATAAATTATATATATATATATATATATATCATTTATTAATGTGATAAATAATCTTTAATAGACTTTATATATACTAATGTTAATTATTGTATTTTTAATTACATGGTTAGTTCTTATCCTTAAATTTTGTTTTGTAATCATGTTTGATAACAAGAGTAGATAAATATGCAGGTATTAAAACTCACAAAAAAGAAAAAAATTAAGATCCCTTATATTATGTAGTTTGATTTTGATTTTATATATAATATAATTTTTATATTTTATTGAATTTAAAACGGTAGATTTCTGGAGATTAAATTCCCTTCCTAACCAATGTAATATTGGAATAGTCTATTTATCATTTTTAATTAGTTCTTAATATAACTAACGGATCACATAACTAATAATATTATGTTTTTGCATCACAACTTTACTATTTTATTTTACCTTAAATATGAAATAGAAATAGAGTCAAGCATAACTATCATAAATATATTATTTTATTTTACCTTTATACTATGGAAAAATAAGCTATCGTTTTTTAATACGTAATTTTATGAGTATTTGATATATTTTAAAATACTTAAATTATTAATTATCTTCAAAATTTCTTTTACGTTAAAGTTGCTTTTTTTTTAATTTTCAAATACAGCTTTCCTCATTACTTTTAAATCTTAGTTATATCCTCATATCAATTTATTTTCATTTTCTCTTCTCTCTCCAGTTATATAGTTTTTCTATTTAATGGATTTTTTTAAGAATATTATACCAACAAAGGAAAATAAACTACAAATATTTTTCGCACAAACGTAAATAGTTTTCTTATACATTTCCATCTAAATTTAAATATTTTAAATTTAAATTTTTATTCAAATTAAATATCGATAAAGTATTACTACTGCGCTAGAGCTTTATATATATATATATATTAGTAAACAAGAATCTTTATCTCCAAATCCTTTCAATTTTTAACCTTTTTATGAAGTAAAAATTTATTTTTCTTACCATTCAATGTTTATTTTTTCAATGTACACTAAAATATCTTTTACTGTAATCTACTTTAGACTATTTTATCGATCAAAGAACTCTACATCAATATCTACTGCTTCTAAAACTTTGCATCTTAGCTATTATATCCGGAAAGCATGTTGCCAGCTATTAGAAAAATTCTTTACGAATAAAAATATCAAGCAAATAGGTAACTCTTAATTCTGTTCTTAAAAAAAATTGACAAGGACAAACCAAGTTTAAACAGTACAAAATTCGTACTCCAATCTCCATTCTTGAGAATTACGGATATCAATATTACAGTATAATTTTTTAAGGAATAATGTGTTTTATATTATAGACCGATATAATTAATTATTTTAACAACATAAAAATTGTCAGTTAATTACGTTATATATAAATACATCAATCTAGATCATGAGTAAATATATAAATAATTTTTTTTTTATATTATTTGAGGTAGAAGTGGATATGTTTAAAATATTATATTACAGGAAAGCAAAGGCAAAATTTAGAAAGGAAATGAAAATGAGTCACGGCAGTGGATGATAGAAGAAGACGTAGGTGGTTGATTAGAGAGGTTGTTTTCTGCGAAAGGAATCGTGGGTGGTGAAAACTAGCCACTCTTTAAGCCTTGAAGAAAATATTCCCAACGATGATTAATGGTGCCCACTACCTGTTTGTGATTTGTTTCCCCCATCAAAGTACCAACTTTAAGTTATATCTATGTTACTCACTCCCTTCCTTTTCTGCTTGCTTTCTTCTCATTGATTTTCCGCAGTCAATGCATTCGCTTCTAAAATTTTTTATTTTTTATTTTTACTTTTTTTTTTTTATGTTACACCATCTTGTCATCCATTTAAAGGTAAGTATAAATTTTATCAAGTTGATTTTATAAAATTGAGTTAATCTTAAAATTTATTTCAACTTTATAAAGTTGAGTTAAACTTAAAATTTACTTCTTAAGATGGTATCAGAGTTTATTCTAACAAGATTTTTAGATCTATTGAATCACTTGCTATCGAGTCGCTATCAAACCACCTTATTGTTGGACAATTATCAGGCTATGGCTATCCTGTTATTGGGTCACTTTAAAATATATTATTTCATACACAAATTGAGTAGTCTCAAATATAAGAATATATATTAGAAAATTTACATCAACTAAAAAAATACAAATCTCACCTTACTAACTGATTTTATAAATTTCAGTCCGACTTAAAATCCACTTATTAAAAATTACACCAACACTTCATATCTATTTATATTTGATATAATTTTATTTTCTTGAATACGTAGTACGGTTAGAGATCTATAATTTCCTTTAAATTTTTATCATTATATAAAGATACACTCTTTTATAATAGTTTTGGTGTCTTTTTCATATTACAGTATCCTTCACAAACTAAAAATAATTTAATTATTTCATAATAATATAAATTGATAATCATATTTTTTTTAACTCGAGAGTAGTTAAATAACCTCTATACTCAAAATGTAGAATGATTCATAAGTGGATACAATTCTCTCACACTAGCAAATATTTTTCTTTCCCACACATTCCTTTCGGAATTATTTAAAAAAAATTATCTAATTTAAAAAAAATAAAATTGTTTTATTTTAGTGTAATAGAAATGTCGACAAATAATAGAAGCGCATCTGACGATGAAATACAATACTTATAATGGCAATTGTGGTCAAGAATTGTTATATCTACCGACATCTATTTCAAATATATCGTCTCACACATTTTTTTAAGTAAAATTGTAAAAAACAATTTTTTTTTTTAAATTTCATTATGTAAAGCTAAAATACTAATACCAAATTCATATAAAAAAATTAATAACGAACCTTTGATAATTGAAGGAACTTGTTTTTCCTCTTAAATATAAGTATAAGTGTGTAACGTAATTTAAAGTGATAATTAATTTGAATTTATACTTAATCTTAAATTATTCAAAACGTACATGTATATACATCTTAAGCTGAGAATTGAGAATAGTAATTTGAAATAATGAGTTTAAAGAAGTAAGATGAGCCTTAAGGTTGGAGTTGTTTATTTTATTCTAACAAATAGATATATAAAGCATGGGGTGAGTTTAGGAAGAATGGGGCTGCAAATAGAAACTTACATACATTACAAGGATCTCTTCTCAATTCTACGTTCTCTTTTCTTCAAAAGCCTACCTCCAAATTGTACTCAAAACATATTTTGAGTTTTCATTAGGTAAACATTTACTTCTTTTCCTAAGTAGAAGTAAACATTTCCCCTAGAAGTTTCATTTAGGTTTTAGGAATGCCTAATTTGATTCCCTTTTTAAAACAAAATATTCGATAAAGTCTACCCATGTGTTTCAACTTCAACAATAACTCAACAATAATATTTCTTTAAAATCATTTAAAAAGAAAATGCTAACAAGTATATGAAATTGGACTTCTTCATAAACAAGTCACTGCCAGCTTAATCTAGTTAACTTATAAAAAAAAAAGTGTGTAATTTGTAAAACTCTAATAACCATAGATGAATTAAAAGAAAAAAAAAACGAGACTGATATAATCTCATTATAATTGATTGAATGAACAAGTGGAAATTCTAAGATCTACAATATCATATTTTTTTTCTTCGTACAAGTTTCCTCAAATCCATTGGATTCAAGAATAATATTATTCAAAGTATTATAAATGTAACTGACATCTCACCTATTTTAAACTTTATATTTTAGATTCCAATTTTGAAAGCAATTGGAGAATATATAGTGAGAAAAAAAAAGCAGCTTTAATTTGAATAAAAATATTTTAATATAAATTCAATTAATACTAAATTAAGAGTTTAATTGTAAATATTCAGTCTATGTAATTTTTTCGATTATTAATTAATTAAGCATCATATATTTATAAAATAATTATTTAAAAAGTAAAAAAAAAATACATATTTTTCCTTTACAACTTTTCTCTAGCCATTAGATTATAGACCAATTCCATTTATGATACTGTAATTTCGCTAATTATGGTTAGTTTTTGCGGGGCGATCTAAAAAATATTCTTTATAATTGGAACCATTCTTTTAATGTGTGAACACTTAACCATTCAACCGGCCGCAAGATAAAATCTTGTAAATACGACAAGTAGTTAATAATGTACAAATTCTTTGTATATTTAATTGTTATATTCTAATTACATTAAGAATGAAAATTTGATAAGCATGTTCAATATATTTATTAAGAAAGTAAAAGTAAAGCTATTTGATAAACGAAAGCACTTTATTTTAACATGTGATGTCATAAAAATATAAGTAATGTAGCCACTAAAAATTATAAACTTATAATTTTACAATAAAATATTTAAAATTTAATAAGTTGGATGATTTAATACTTTAAGAATAAATTATTAGGTGATAGGAATTCTCTGAAATATATTGAGTCTCGTTTAGATTATTTAGACAAATTTTAAAAGATAAGATGAATTAGATTAAAAAAATAATTCTTGTTGATAAGGATAGAAGACTCACATCAAAAGAAAACTTACATGAAAAACACATAAAAGGGTCATCAAGTCATTAATATACATTAATATTTTTTTATTAGATTCACTTATTAGAGAATAAAAAAATTACTATTTATGATACATGAGTTTAATATAATAATCCCTTATACTCTATGAATTACTAAATTATCAATTATTTTGAAGATTTATCCTTTAAAAACTAATAATTTTTTAATAATTTTTTATTTTCAAATATGTTAGCCTCTGTTAAGCTGGCTTTAACTTTATATTTATATTTGCGTTAATGTAGAATCATTTGACTGACTCTAATAACATCTTCGTTTTAGCTCACATTATTTCTTGATAACTAATCCAATGCATTAATGTCATTTTAAGTTTATTTTTATAATTCTATCATTTTTTTTATGACATTTTATATATCAAAATGATGGTAACTAGTGATGACTTTGTGTATGATTTAAACAAATATGATTTAGAAATTAATTCTGATGCATCGGACTTCAATAATTTGAGATGGAATAATAAAATGATTTGGTAGTACGATGTTTACTCCTTATCATATATTTGTTTGTTTTCATTGTTGGTTTTATGACACTATTTACCAAAATAAAACTTACAAAATAATTATATAAATTTTTTTTACTGTAACAAGCTACAATATGATCAATCATGGGCATAATGTAAATAGTACATGATAGAATATTGTTTGATGTGATGAGATATCAGGTGATACCTTATCCTCAACATACGATATACATGTTATACAACGATTAATAGAGAAATCAGAATACCAGTGCATTGCTAGACTGCCAATGGGATTGACATCGGAACAAACATCATTTGTTGTCTCCACGGACTAGTAACATATGAATTTTATTGTAAGCTTGGGAAACAAATGCAGAATCTTTTGCCAGAACCATGTAGTCTTTGTGGGTCGGGTCATGATTTGTATTATGTAACATTGACCAATGAGGTGTGTAAGTCTTTTTGTAATAGGGAGACTAAATTATCAAGCAATGATCAAGGATTTGGCATGAAAGGTCAATAATAGGAGATAAATTGTTGTGGGGGAAAGAATGGTATAGTAAAGTAAACAAGTCAAGAAATTATGCAACCGTTGAATAATAGTGACATTAAGCAACCCCTGAACAACAGTGATAGTGTGCTATCAACTCTGAAGTTTCAACTATCAAGTAAAGTCCAAGAGAGAATTGACCATAGATGGTTGCAAAAGTAAAACAGGACACAAGTTTTTTTTACCATAGGTGTAAACAATAGGATTAGCAAAATGTTTGTAAGTACGACCGTAGAATCTAAAGAAATAGAAAAGACTATTAATATTGGAACATAGACGCACAAATTGAAGTATTTATATATACAAGATGTGAGAGGTTATCTATGTATTAATTTTGTTTGATATTTTGTAAATGGGTTGAATCACTTCAAGTAGTCTATATAATTTATATATTTTATTGTTGTTACAAAAATTATTCTAAGAATGTTTATTACTAAAGTTCAGAATATAATATTTTATGATATGAAAGAAAAAAAATTGAGTAACCAATATCATAATATTTATCCATGGAAGAGGTAAAATAAATATTGTTAGAAATTATTATAGTAGTTTTTTTTAATCATAAAAATTAGATTTGTATTATATAATAAAGGTAGAATCCCTAACCCACATAATTTTTTTGAAGTTTTTATGACATTCGCAATTGACTGGTTATTATAATATTTTTCACCATTTTATTTTCAGTAATTTACATTCTACAAATTTTTATAATTTTTTTCTTTACTTTCTTACATTGTTAGTTGTCATTCTTTATACCCATTGCCTGTATTTCTAGACATAAACTTACATTAATTGCAATAACATTTGAGGATTCTTCCATCTCAAATTGAAGTGTACCTATTTTTTGTTTAATTATTATTTTCTCAAATAATTTCTATCTCGAGTAAAGATTAATCAATGTTTAATTTACAAACGTTTTAGTTGCAAATTTTGGATACAAACACAATTATAGAATAAACTTAACACAAAAATTTCACCCTCAACAATAAAATTTGACATTATCTCTCCATTTGAGCTACAAGGTGACTCACATAAAAGTTTACTATTGCTGGTTTTTACTTTCGTCTATATATATATATATATATATTCATGAATGTGTTGTCTCATGATGAAGTATTGACTTACAAATTGATTTATTTTTTTACCTTATATTTCTTTTTCCCTTTTGTTGCCTTAAATTCGTATTTAAATGTAAACACTCAGTGAGGTATGTACTTATCTTTCTTGTTTTCTTTCTAGCGATTAGAAAGTTTTGATGATTCATCCCATTTTTCTCTCTCTTTTCTTTAGATTTAGAGGCTGTTGAGTATATTGTTCTTGAAGCTGGCATGCTTGCACTTAAATTCTCTCGTATTTTGGTAGGTTTCTATTTTGAGTGGTGCCTAGCAATTGCTGGATTTTGTAAGATACAACTACATATATAGGGATAGGATTCCCCTATTCTTTGATATTGTGGCTGGTCCATATTCAGAGTTACTGTTACATATAAAACTACCATATTGCTGTGAAAACTCTTAATGATCATATATAAGATAATGATGTAAAATCCGGATGATTGAATCATGGCTATATATTTCTTTCATTGATAGAAATCCGTTATTTGAGATCTAAGGAATACAGGAAAATCTCTGTCGATTTTTTTTGTAAGTCTTTGATTCAGTAATATATGAATGATGGTATTATTACCCTTTCCAAGCTAAACTTAATTAGAATGTATGTGCACCGATGATGGCTTACGGGTGTTTGTAAATGAATGATCTTTCACAAATCACCATTTAGGGGTAAAAATGACAGTTACAATCGTTCATACTTAGATAATCTGAATAACAAGTTATTTAATAAAAAAAGTGTTTTGGTTAGGGTAAGATTATGTTATTCGATAAAGAAATGGAATATAAAGTTAGGTTATGGATTGTATAGTGATTAAAAAAGTTTGTTAAAAATGTGTGATATTGTGGCCGATAGATAGAAGGAACATAAGTGAAGAAGATTTTTATTTGATTTATTAGTTAATTGGTGAGTGATGGGACAAAAACAAAAAAAGAAAGGGTTTGTGAGGAGTGTATGTAATATGAATGTTATTATTGTTGATGGCAAATTACATATTCCATTCCATTTCCTTCTAGTTAAAGAAACCGAGATTCGTCAAGACTCCGGCCCTTTGAATTTTTTAAAAATAAACTAGAAACCACCAATTGAGGATTCTGGTTATCTTGAGCTTTGATGCACCATTCTGTCGTCCATCAATTGCGAAAAGTGAACAAAAGAATAAATCAGGGCACACACACACCTCCCACACCCTCCATCTCCCTCCACTGATCTGTCCACGCTTACACCGGTCAATTGTGCTACAATTCCCACCCCTTAATTCTTTCTCATTATCATTATTATTTTTTTTCTTTCATCTCACCTCTTCCACGCTTCAAACACACAAAAACACTGGTCAATTCCCTCCAACTTATAAATTGTTTTCCTAGCGACAGAAAGTTTACAATCGAGAATCTTGCCACCTTTCCTTTAAGTGCAATTTGTGAGGATGTTAACCGAGTCCAAAGACTCCGCTGCTAATCACCTTAGGGTGTTGATTCCACTCGCACTTATGCATCCCTACTCTCTTTCCACGCTAAATACGTGCACCAGAAACTTGGGAACGATTCCACCCTCATCATTTCCAACCCAGTAGGAGGTCACTCACATAATATGCCAAAGTCAAATTTTGGACCCTCTCAAGTGCTAAGCGTGGAACTGCATAGCGGTGACTGCGCCTGATTATTATTACCATCAAACACTTTCAGTCAACCACTCCCTCCTATAGGTCCCACACCCAAAAACCCCTTCACCGTTCATTTTTTTTCCCTTCTTTCCTTCTTCCCCTTAATATGTAAACCCCCTTCCCTTCTCCCTCTTCAGATGCCAAACCAAACCACACCCATCTTTTCATCTCCACCCTTTAAGCACTTCAAGGTTCAACCCTTGAAGCTGCTCAACCCCTCTAGAATGAGGCTCTCTGTTTTACTTCTACTGTTCCTCACCGCTCTGGCCGCCACTACCCCAACCCTTGTACACTCTTCTAGACTCCTTCCACTCTCACCTACCATCACACATAGCGCCCCTCATCACCCTCTCAAACTCAAACTTCTTCCTTTTCTCATCACTCTAGTGATGCCTGAGAAGCCACACACCGACAGGGTTTTGATTGAGAACCAATTCCAAACCATGTCCTCGGGTCCAAGCAGAAGAGGTTCGGGTCACTAGTACCATGCTTCGCTCAATCACTTGCGCTTGGATTCACATCATAGGCCATCTTTGTACATGAACTATATATATGGAAACTGTAACTTCTGTCTATAAGGTATTTATGGGTTGATTTTTTACAAGAACAAAGGTATATTAGGAAAGAAAAATTCGAATTTGGCACATTGTATGACCATTTGAAAGCTTGTAGTATCATGAACGCTAAAGTTCTTGGATTGATAGAAGGGAAGAGAGTTTATGACTCCAGTCTTTTTTCTTATTGGTAGGATTGGTTTTGGTTTTACTACTTACCAAGTCAAGGTGTGAATTTCGTTATGTATTTCACAGTTTAAAAATTCTGAGCATCCATACATAGCACGTTTGGTTCCACATCCACAAAATTAACGTTAAAGCAACCAATAATTGAATTGTTCTGGCGAGGCATCACGCGGATTCAAACATACGGGTAATTTGCTATGGATAGTAAATATTGGTGTTGTAGGTGCCACCAGTAGTAGCATCATGTAGCAGTAACGAGATTTTTTGAATGAAAATTTCCATTCCGTAAGGTATTACATGGATCAAGCAAGGGTTATAAGCTCTGTTGTGGTGCATAAAATAAAATCAGCATGAAGACTAAACAAACCGCCAAACCCTTCAAAATCAAATGGCTGACATTTTCCCCAGTTGTAGATAAACTTTTAAGATATATTAATTGAAATTGGCACGGCCAATTTTCTGTTGTTGAGGACAAGAAAGTTACAGCACTCGTAGTTGGTCACCGAACTATGACAAGGTAGTTGACTAGATTTTGTGAGATCCAACCTTAAGCTTGCAGGTCAATATAATGGACTATTATTCCTCCCTCAATCGGTCCCCGCTAAAGAGTTTTGAATTTAATAATAATTAAAACTTTCCAGTGTAACTTTGACGAAATCGTGAAAGTTATACCCTCTTTACTTGAATTCAGCATGAACTCCACTCTTGCATCACATCTTCGTTCCGGAAATTCAATAGCTCTATTGCATTAAATAGTCTAGTTTTCTAATCGCTGCTTCTCTTAACTTTGCTTACCTGCTAGGCCAAATTGCCAAAAGTAAAAAAAAGTATGAAATACGAAGTTGGGACACTTCTTTTTTAAATGTCGAGTGATACTAATACGATATTTAGAAGTATCTTAATTAAAAAAATATCTTTTTTAAATATTTGACAATTTTAACACAATTCTAATATAATTTTAGAAGAAACTAATAAACTAATTTTCTAAATCTTATAAATTTATTATAAAGATAAGAAAAATCTTATATATAATAAGAATGTTTAGATTATATATGTTTTTTTTTTTACTTTTTTTAAATTTTAGATAAATAAATTAAATTTACTTTTTATTATATTTGACTAATTATGTTTATAAATATTTTTTAATACATAAATCTTGATTATTAATTTATATAATTTAAATTGACTGTAATATATAGATTCGTATTTTTTTATTTTATATTTTAAAAATTATATGTATTTATATAAATATTCCTATGATATTTTTGTTCGTATCAGTATTCGTGATGTATAATGAGACAGTGATTAAGATTACAAGCTTGAATAATGTCTCTTAATTACTGGAGTCCTTGTAAAGAATATTCTCATGAATCTCTCAACTCCGTGTACATTGTCTACCTTTCACTAAATTGAAGAAATATATTCTCCAAGCGCGTGCAAGCTGATACGATCAACGTATTAGTAATCTATACTATAGCTATATTAAAACTGTCTAAAAGTTAGACACATGTTAGTAGTATTTTGTGTCAAATCTAAAATTGAGTTGCTTTTTTACTTGTCCTCTGACCGAGCTAAAGTTGATTGTTCTGTTAAAGAAAAAAAAAAAAAAAAGCAAGAACGATTATAGCCATGCTAAGCAATCAATGGCTAATTATGTTGAGATAGATAAATTCAAAATTAACATTTCAAGCAGCTTCAACAAATAAACATTTTGCTTAACTTTGTTGATTTTTTTTTTCAGTATAGGGCGAGTTAATAATTAACATCATCAGTTTCTTTGGATTGCAATGAGAGTGGGAATGAAAAAGGAGAGGAAAGACGATTGAAAATGAGATTGTTTAGATAAGGGCGAATGAGTGGAAATAAGTGGAAAAATTATATTATATTTGATTGATGTGAAACAATAAATAAATTGGGTGATATAATAAATTGTAAAAATATCCTTGATTTAATTTTAATAAAAATATGTATGAATTAAAATTTAAAAATAATTAATTATAAAGTTATTAATTTATAAAATTAAAAATGATATTTAATTTTCTTTTTTGATAACATTCCATAAAAATACATAGATTTTAAAATAATTAAATTTTGAATATAATTTAATTTTTTAATATAACTTTAATTTATTTTGTTAATTTTTATTTTACTAGGAAGGAAATAAAAATCACTAATATCAATTTAATTAAACTTAATTTGTTTCAATTAAAATAAAATAAAAAATCACTTGAAATTCTATGTTGGCAGGCCTAATTCGTTACGCCCTGTAGTATAATCCAATATCCACACTTGCCTTATTGATTAATCAAAGACTTTTAAAACAATTACACTCGTATACTGATTATATTTCAGCTTTATTTTCAATTAATTAATTAATTATATATACGTACATGCATACGTACATATATATATATATATAATTCTAAAATTGTAATAAATTTTCTAAACATTTTTTACAGTATTCAAAATTTTAATTATTCATATGAGATTTATATATATTCTTGATAAAAAAAATCCAATGTCATTTTTATATAACAAAAATTTTATATATATTCTTTTATCAAGTTAAATCAATGATATCTACTACCAAATTTTATCTCACTCTTTTATTTAAGTTTATTTACTTTTTCAATTCAAACAATTTCACTTTTTATTTTTTATTTTTCACTCGTATTCCAGTCTAGATAAATAATGCTTTGTGTAAAGTGAGACACAAGATCAAGCCTCTCATCGTGATAAACTAATCTTAAGTCACTGGATGTATTAATTTTAAATGTTCCTTTTTTTTCTAATTTGTCATTCAACATTATATTAATTTAATTATTTTGAAATTTTTTTATTGAATAAAGAAAATTGGATCATATATAAGAAAAAATATAAATATTTAATTTTAAAATTTTAAATTAAAAATAAATCTTAAACCATAAACTCTAAATTCTAAATTCTAAACTTTAAATCTTAAAATAATATATGATGATTTAGGTTTCATTCTCTTTGATATATTTTCAATTTTTTTAATAAATATTATCATAACCGAATTTATTTTTATGATCGAGTCTCATGAAAATAAATATAAGTTGAGAAATCTAAATATAAGTTAAAAGTTTATAATAAGTTTTAGTTTTTTTTTTAGGATTCATTCTCCATCTCCACACTATATTTTATAATTGCAAGTTTCAGATTTTTTTTTATTTTTTTATTATTATTATTTTTTTTTTTTTATGATGAATGCTAGATGTTTTGACTAGTTGATTTAGTCTGCAACATGTTTGATTCCTTTTTCTGTTACTTGTGTGTTTTGGGTGATGAATTTGTGAGAGATATTCTCAACCATACAAGTGTTACGATCAGTTGAAGTTGGGGATGAAAGGAAAACAACACTATAGGTGTCACAACAATAATACAAATAATGGACGTGAAATGGGAAAAAACAAGCAAACAAAAAAGAATAACAAAAAGAAAAATAAAAATACCAACCATTGATTTAAAATTAAATTAATGAATCTGACGATGTTAAGAGAAGTTTCTTACGTGGAAACTATGATACCTCTCCCATAGTAGCCAGAGCTCCATACTTCAATGGATTAAATAGATGCTCAATCTAAAATGACCGTACAAATTTTAGAAGATGTTTAGTGCCTCTGATCTCAACCTTGAAGAGTTAAGATCAATACTTGACAAAGTTTGCTTGTAATGCCTATTACCAATCTAGTCTTCACATGGCAGTTGATGGATACTGTCTACATTTAAAATTATTGTTTTTTAGTGAGTTTTCAACAATACTTTTTTTTTATCAGTAAAATTGAATTTAAATTGTAAAATGTATCAATTATTGTTTTTAAAATTACGAAAGCATCTCCAATATATTGGTAACAATATTGCTTAGCTAGAAAAAAAAAGTAACATTGTCTATAATCTTAACGTGAAAAATTTACCTTTTGTTCATGCTTTTTTTTTTTTGGAAAAAAACTTTTTTTTTTATTTTATTTTTTTTTATATATTTTATCTATAAAAATTTTTTCACTTA
>Ga0099824_1002896_pt1 | contig 25101 bp, 10 predicted proteins | sample SiratrowhiteBW_FD_76837 | JGI IMG/M metagenome (GOLD analysis project Ga0099824, IMG submission 76837) | Root nodule microbial communities of legume samples collected from California, USA - Siratro white BW | ecosystem: Host-associated > Plants > Roots > Nodule | place: USA: California...
AAAAAAAAAAAAAAAAAAAAAAAAAAAAAACACAACAAATGTAAATTAACCTAGGTGGTTACGAATCATATTCACGGTAACATCAAATTCAATTACAATAAACTTAAAGTAAACATTTCTTCTGGAGAGAAATCTACGCCGTTTCATGGCCATCTTCATTGTGGTCCTCCCCTGAAAACAAACGCGCCCTGTTGGTGGTCACTGGCAACGGGCTTTCCACCTCTTGCTCGCTCACTCCGCCGACCTTCTTCCCGAAGTCGAACCCCACCGGCGACCAGAACTCCGTCAGCGGTGCCGGAAGGTTCAGGTCAAACCCACGGAGCGTGTGGGACGAGGCAGCACCGCCGTCAGAGGAGGAAGTGATGGCGCTGCTGTTGTTGGCGTTTGCGTTGCTGTTACTGTGGTGGTTGCCGCCTTCGTAGTGGCAGCGCTTGTGGCCACCCAGGGCCTGTCCGGTGGGGAAACTCTTGTGACAGATGGAACACTCGTGCATCCTTCCGCCGCCGGCGGCGGCGGAAGCGGCAACGCTGTCGTTGGCCACGGCAGAGACAGAGGTGGATTCCGACGAGGACTTGCGGTGGCTGGCCTTGTGCCCACCGAGCGCTTGATAAGAAGGAAAGGCCTTGTTGCAAACGGTGCACCTGTGGGATAATTTCAGCGGCGGCGACGATTCTTTCTGTGACTGTGACTGTGACGGTGACGGTGACGGTTGAGTTTGGCGGCGAGAAGAACTGTTGGTGTTGTTGTTGTTCCCGCTCTGAGCGAGCATGATGAGGCAAAGAGCGAGGTACTCTTCCTCGGTCTCAAAACGCGGTCGTTTTGAACGTTTTCTTTTAGACCAAGGCTCGCGGAACTGAAGGTCAACCTCCTCCTCTTCTTGGTAGCCACGGAAGGGAGTGGCGGCTGCTGTCGGAGAATTCAAAGCCTCCAAAGCCATTAAGGAACCCTAAATTGAAATCTGATGATCGGAGGTAGTTTTTGGTTTTCTGGTATACTGAGAGAGCACAGAAGAAGTGTGTGTTAGGTAGTTTAGTGGGTGTGAGCATAGAGGGTGTGGTCTTTATATAGCGATGAAATGAGATGAGTTGGTGTTATTATGATGGAAAGAGAGTGAAGTCGGTCAACTAAAGAGCGAGGGGATTCACTTGGATGACTTTTTCCAAGTCAAAACTACGTTACGTAATACGTCTGTCTGCGTTATCTTTACCCTTTTTTCTCTTTCATTCATTGCCCCCACACCCACACTAAGCTACTGCTTCTACCTAAGCCAGATGTACCACGACTCGTTCACAACAAGAACATCCTAGTTACTCATTTAGTATTTCCACATATGTGGTAACGCGGTTGTGTTTAATCTTTGTGCCGTGTTACTGCCATTAGTTTAAGACTTGTGTTTAAAAAAGTAGCTAAAGGATTAAAATATTAATTAGATTGATGTATCTGTTCTCCTCACGAAAGCGCATGCATCAATTCACATCCTTATCCTAGATATATATGGAATGTGATTCTGCTAAATTGCATATTTGAGTGTTATTAGGAAGAAAGAAAAAGAAAGGAGGTTTGACTGGTTGAATTTTGAAAAAGAAAAATGGAAAATGTGAATTTGGTTTAGACGCCTCGTGGCGATAAAGGGAAGGGGTAGTTGTCGTCATGGCTTTGATCACAGTCTGGGCTTTGGAGTTTCGTGTTTAAGTGCGGTGCTATCACTCATCCATTATTCGTAAGTTCCCACACTACAACTATGCTAATACTTACCAAGATAATCACCACGTGCCACCTGGATTCCCCCCAATTAATACATACAAATACCTTTTTTTTATTTACTACCAATTCAAACAATTACTATTCCGAATAAGAGAACAACTGTCAACATGCAACCATTTCTGTCAAATCTAAATTTCTATTTTTTCTATCTATAGATACTATTTATTTTTACAAAAGTCTCACACTTTTAATATCTTAATTTGTGCAACTCATTTTTCAAACAAATAAATGCCTTCAAAAACACTCCAGAAGGTAAATATTTACTTTTGTAGAAAAATATCTTTAATTTTTTTATCGGAGAAAAAAAGTGAAACCTATTAGGGGTTAAGGAAAGCATAACTTCAATAACGATTCCAATTTTAGAGTTAAACGTCAGATGTGAATTCATTTTTGAGAAAACTGATCAATGAAATTTTGTTTTTAAAAAATTCTCGATCTGTTATAAATGAAAAGGATAAATAAGTTTTAAATAGTTAAAAATACCGAAACCAATGGTAAGAGGTAATTTAATATGTAGTAACAAAAAAACGTTGCTTTGTAAGCTATTAACTTTAACACCCTTGCTAGTAATATATATAATATTAAATGTGATATATTAAGGAATTTATATATTTATAGGACAATGTAAAAAGAATTAGTTTAAATCGATTAATATCACCGATATTTTCAACTGTTTTGATTGATGTTAAATTAAGTAAACACTTTCCACCTGTTTGACTATTTTCCTCGTTCAATTTTTTGAACTTTTTGAATAAATGACCCGACTAATTCTTCTTTTTTCTATGAAAGTAGCTAATTTAATCTAATTTGTTCATCCACCATCAACTTAGATTATGCATTAATTTTAGTAAAGTTTTAATATTTGAATTAGTAATAAATTGGAGAGTATTCCTCTCTGTATATACAAAAGCACAAGTATCTTCTTACATAAATTTTAAAAATAAAACTAAAAACTTTTTGAAGAGCTGATGGAGTATAATTAATGGTGACTAGATTGAGTATAATGAGGCAATTATGACAGGGTGAGATGAGGATGATGGAAAAGGAAAATATCCATAAGAATTATTTTGATGATTAAAAAAATGATTGGGGGCGTTCTAGAACCATAACGGAAAAAGGATGTGCAAAGGCGTGTTTGTGGTTCATTTTAACGTGTCAAGCTGAGAGAGTGAGCGAAGAGGGGTAGAGTGTGATAGTGGAAGAAAGTAGTTGCTTCACCGACGCAATAAAAAAACACGAAGAAAAAAAGCGTTTTAGAAACATTGATACGCAACACACGTAAGTTTTGTATTGGTGACACGTTGCACCTCCATCTCTCAATTGCATACTTCCACGTGTCCTCAATAACCGACACACCTCATCGTATCATCCTACAACGCTTCCACTGCCCCTAGAACAACACATACTCACTTTTTATACTTAATTTATTAGTTTTGATAATTATTATCTTAAAACCCATTCTAAACAAAATTATAATTATATTAATCATATAACTGTTGCAACCTATCTCCCACACTCTCCTTCAATGAATATTTCACTGTAATATTATCAGCCATTAATCTCGTTATTAATAAACAATTCACTAAATAGTCTGTTCATATTTTACTCTTGCAAGTTACTTCAATTTCCTTGGTCAATTATTTAGTAAAATTCAGTTAATGCTTTGAAATGTAACAAAAATATTTTATATGTATATAAAAATTAATATATAAATATAATGTACCTAAAACGAAATACTCATCTTCATGTTATATCATTGAAAATTGCTTCCTAATATACAACTTGCTTCCTACACTTAATAAATTATTAATTTTACAATAATATTTTTGTTATTTTTATTTTTAAATTTATTAAATAAATAATTTTTTTCTCCACAATGAATCACGCATTAGATTTACGTTTTTATTTTATATATCTTCTTTAACTTTAAATTAATAAAGTAAAAATTATTTATTTTTTCTCTTTTTCTCTCTCATGTATATCTCTTTTAATTTTAAATTAGTAAGTAAAAAAAATAATTTTGTTATAACTATAATTTAAATCTAAAATTTTTATCATTTTTTTATTAATATAATATATGTAACATAAGTAAGGTATAATTAATTAAAAAAAAGTTTATATTGTACAGAGAAAATAACAATTATGACCTATGTTTATAATTTTCTAAAATACTGAAATTATCTTTAACATTTATAAATTATTATTTTCATATATTTTTATTCATTTTTTCTTTTATAATAAAGAATCTCTTATGATTTTTTTTATTTTTCTGTCAAATTATTTTCTATATGAAAGTTGAATCTTAAACATTTTGTAATTTCTTTTTATAATTTATTATGATTTGTTTTTTTATAACTTAATTTTTTTTAATATCTATTGATGAAGTGAAAATAAATAATATGATAGAAGAAGAATAGAAGAAAGTGAGTAGAGAGAAACTACCAAAAAATAGAATAAAAATTCTTACTTTATTAATTTAAACTTAAAAAGGATCTCTTTTAAAACAAAAGAGAGAAAAAAGGTTAACTTTTTTAATTTGGTTGCATTTATTTAATACGAATCAACTGTGTGAGAAAGAAAAAATAATTATTTAATAAATAAATTTAAAAATAAAAATAACAAGAATATTATTAAAAAATTAATAATTTATTAAATACAGAAAACAAGTTATATCGTACAGGAATCAACTGCCTATATCATTTCAGGATAGTAAGAGATGAAATATCACCATTACAACTTCATTCAATAATTTTGAATTGAAAATTTATTCTTAAAATTTACGATGGTCGATAAATAATATATGAATCAAATATCATCAATATCTTATTTAGATAAATAAAGCTCATAAATCATTTTTAGAATATATTAAATTATGAATAATTTATTTTTCTTCTTAGTTTTGTATAAAATTAAAAAAAAAATACAAGGAATACATAATTGTAATTTTTTGAATTAATAAAATTAAACTAAGTATAAGATAATTTCCAATATGAGTCTTAATCAATGTCTTAGAATTAAGATAAAAGGTCTCGTAATAAAAAAAAACACTTCACTAAAACATGCTAATTTAATGTTTGCGATAAATGTTATAAGCCTATAAAATTTAAGATGTAAAATTCTAAGTTATATGGATACAAAAGTATATAATTGTATTATTAAATTAAAAAATTAAATTATAAAAAAATTAAATGTAAATAGAAGAAATGTAAATCTTACAACACCACAGTTAAAATATAACTCATAAGAAGCTCATGAAATAATGTAATATAATAAAATTCGCCAAAAATTACGTCTTATAATACTCTTAAATTAAAACATTCTAAAATTATTAAATAAAACAAAAATTCATGTTACATTTCACTGATGTTATTTAATCATTTCTTTAAGATATCAGTTAAATATCTTTATGTTTGATTTAGAGAATTGTATGCCTTCTCTTCAAACGGGCTTATGAAATTTCAACTTCCAATCCCAATTGGGCTTTCTACACATGTAACACGAAGTACGTGGACTATTCGGAGCAATTACTTCCTGCAACCCTAATTTGAATATGCACCTCCGTAATTTTCAAAATAACTATTTTATCTTTCTTTAAGATTACTTCTAAAAAAACTGAGTTATTATGCTTTTTCTTTTTTTCGTTCAGTTAAAGATAAATATTTATATGATTTTGAAGACTACTTTTTTTTTCACTTGGAAGTATATTTATAAATTATATTTTAAGTTTACAATGGAAAAAAGTCAATTGTGATGTAAGTTGTCCTTAAAGTTATGTGCTTAATTGAGAGAGGAAAAGTAGCAATAAGATTGATGATATTTTATATTTTTTTATTAAGCATTAGCCTTGAGAGATATTTGCACGATGAAGGTTGGAAACACGTGTATGTTAAGGCTTTGAACAAATTGCATGGCTTCTGATGTAGAATAACAAAGAATTTTATTTTGGTTATTCCAATGGATCATTGTCATTTTCATGCAACTTATCCTTTTCTTTTTAATTATTTGTGACCACTAATCATTCAGTGCATTTAGAACATATTCGAGAGTCTTAGAATGTTGGTGAGAAAATCAACGAAGTCTCCATCAATTTTTTACTTTAAGCTTTGGTTATGTAAGCATGTTCGAAAATAGGTTTGAGATAACTTTGTTTAATTTTAGAAGTCTGTCTTTTTAATTAGTGAAAGTAAAAGATGAAGTTATTCCAATTTCAACAATTTCAACGTGGTTCCATAATTTGTGTTTAACTTTTACTAATTTATTCTACTTTGAAAATTAATGCACCTTTATATAAAGATTTTTAATTGTAAATAATTTGAAATGACATTCATTTTTTAGATTGGATGAACTCCTTTTAGCAAAGTGCTGTTTACAAGCGGATTTAATTTAATGATAAATAAAGAAATAAAAAAATTATAAAATGACCTATTTTTTAAATTTGATTTTAGAAATAGACTGAGCTAATTCAATTATCCGTGCTTTGATCAAATTTTGAATTCTAAATCTATATATTATATAAGAATATGTATGTGTCTTTTATTCATATACTTATGGCATCAATTATTTTACTACTTTTATACATTTTGGAATTATCACATAACTTATACTTATTTATGAAAAATATATTCAATTAAAAACAGCTTTTATTGACTATTTGAGTGATAAGATGTATAAAGACAAGTATAAGCTGTTTAATTTTTTTTTTTATGTAATGTATATTTAGAATGTTATAGAATCACGAGTTGTATAATGACATATAAATGAAGATTTTAAATTATATTTTATTACATTTATTATCATTTATTTAATATTCTCTTAAAAAATTATATTAGAACTACAAATATATTGAATACAACCCACCCACTTTAAGTGGGATTCTGTTAATTTTTTTAAACAAAAAATTTGAACGTCAATCTAAGAAAATTGATATGATTAGATCCGACTACGATAATTGGATACAAAACACTTCAAAAACTTTTAATTACAAGTTAATACCAAGTTGAAACTCGAACCTCATGATTAAAAAAACACTATCTACGTATCTACGAGTAATTTGCGAAGAACCTGGAACAACGGTGTTGGCGGCATTATTTGTTTATTTTTTTATTAAAAAATATTTAAATTAAACGTAAAAATTAAACAATTTTTATTTGATTTCATTTTTAATTTAATATAAACTCTGAATTAAATTAATTAATTTGTTATCATATTATTTAAATTGGTTTTAGTGATTTTCTATTACAAAATTATGAAATAATTAAAATGTATATCAACTTGTAAGGTGTATAATCATAAATATTTATTAGTTGCTAATTAATTATAAAAATACAACATCACATTTAAATAAAATAAGTAACTTTATTCTATTTAATTTAATTATTAATTTTCAATTCAAAATTTAGTTACATTTGAGTAATTTGTTATACTTTATTAATCAATTTTAACTTATTTTTTAAATTTAACGTCAAATAAATAGTTTTTTGTGGTTCAATGCAACAGAGAGTGAGCAGAGCTGGACATAAATGGTTGAGAGCTAAGTATAAAAAAATGAAATTCAGTATATACACACTAATTTTCATATAAAAATTATAAGTGTGCCTTTCTTTAAAACAATTTTATTTGCGTACAATAGAAAATATAGAAAATAGACAAATCAAAATACTATTTTTATAAACTCCGTATTACAACTATTAAACCGTGTCACCAGTTATTTTACCAGTTTATAAAAAAAAATTTATATTAATAATAGCATTTTTATAGAAGATCTTGTTTATTATATTCTAAAAATATACTAAACCAAAATAACAACATTATTCACTAAAATTACTTTTATAATAGAATAAGTAATATGAAGATTTTTTTCACATCTCTTAATATATATATATATATATATATATATATATATATATATGCAGAGGTGTTAAGTTTTTGAAAAAAAAAAAAAAATTGTATAGTGATTACCACGAGAACCCGAACCCGTACCCGTTTACCACAAGAACTGGATAGCACCTTCTCGCACCTATCTTCCTCGCCGTTGGAACCGAAACCACATTTCTAGTGCCATACCCTTCACCCGTTCACATCAAATTTTGAAACTTTGTTTCCAATTGCGTGTACCCATGTCCTCTTCTCTCTCCATGTCACTCTCTGCTCCTTCCATCCACGGTTCTTCCTTCCTCCATGGAACAAACCTCTTTCCCCTTTCTCGAAGAGTGACACCACGCGGCTTCAACTCTTCCTCTGCCAAGTGCTCCCTCGAACACATCCCCAAACAGTTCAGAAAGGAAAATCTCAAAGATGGATGTTAGTTTTTATACCTTTCGTTCCTTCTCTTTTGTGTTTGATGATAATTTACTCTGTTCGATTTAGTTTAGGCCAAAGAAAAAAAAAATACTTGAATGTGTTTTTTAGGGAAAGTTAGAGCAGAAAAATTGATGGAGTTGAGATTTTATAATCTGTTTATGAATTAGTTTAGTGCTATTTATGTGATTTAGGACTGTACTGTCCAGTGAGTATATGAGCTTGGTTATTTTTACGCCCTTAAAAAGGTTTAAATAATTAAATCGAATTTCGGTTTACCTTCCTCGTTTTTTGTCCAAGTTTATGCTCGTCAAGTTTCAGGGACAACATGAACAGGTCCTTAAATTTTGAGTAGAAATGTAAGTGATATTTATTTTGCCCCTGAATTGAAAACCTGATGCATATAGATATGTCTTTTGAAATGTATTAGTATAACAGATAGTGAATTACGTGCATAAATTGTAGGAAAATAAAATAAAGAGACACTATGAATTTCAAAGTGTTCTAGGCAAACAGAGGGGTAAAATTTATTTATGAATCATAAAGCCTCAAACTAGTGCTCTTAGATTAATTTGGATGAAATCTTCTGGAGGTTGACTACAATTTTCCCAAATAAAAATCTTGAAAAATTCTTATTCAAGTTCTGTTGAAAACTTTAAATACTGGGTGCCCTACCTTTAGTTTTATTTTCTCTATCATATGCAGTGACGGAAAACTACAAGAACGTACCTCAATATCTATATGGCCTTACTCCTTCACAAATGGACATGTTCATGACAGAAGATAATCCTGTCCGCCAGCAATCTGAAAGAGTTACAGAGGTTCTCACCGTATATATTCTTCATACTGTCTAAGTGTCTGTGATGCTATGATAGCAAATTTGCTAATCTATAACCTAATTGTTGATTTTGCAAAGCACCCAAATTTTTATTCCACTGTTCAAAACCACTCTTAACTTTAATCATTGTATCAGGAAAGCATCTCATCTGCCAGTAATTATATAAATAATGGTGGAATGTGGACTCTATCTGGCATGGGAAAAAGGGATGCTTCAAAATACAGCATGAGTGTTAGTATGTATCAAGGAGGCAGGGGAACTGACAGGCCAAAAACTGCTCCACCAGATCTGCCTTCTTTGCTTTTGGACGCTCGAATATGCTATGTGGGTATGCCGGTAAGCTTCATCCTGACTGATTGTGTTTTTAGCCCGCTAGCTTTTGTATATAGATAAATACCTGATATCTTTCATCCCAATCTTCTTGATGTTCCTCCATAAGTCTTTTTGATTTTTTACAGATTGTTCCAGCTGTGACAGAACTTGTTGTCGCTCAATTCATGTGGTTGGATTATGATAACCCAACCAAACCTATTTACTTGTATATTAATTCATCTGGAACTCAGGTAAGTGTTATGACCATTTTCTAACATTTTCCCTTGTGATGTATGAGGTGCTGATTTATATAATTGCCTTTACTTACCATTTTTTCCTGTCCAGAATGAGAAGAATGAAACCGTGGGATCAGAAACTGATGCGTATTCCATAGCTGATATGATGTCTGTAAGTTTTACTATGAATCATGTGCCGCTCCTACTACTCCCACCCCACCAAGGCTGGGACATGGTTTTTCTCTTTGAGCACTCTTTTGTAACTTCCTTTTTAATTAATCTTATTTCTTTCTGCTTGAAGTATGTCAAAGCAGATGTGTATACTGTGAATTGTGGTATGGCATTTGGTCAAGCAGCAATGCTTCTGTCGCTTGGAACAAAGGGTTATCGTGCTGTACAACCAAACTCATCTAGTATGAATCATATCTTTGCAAACTTTTGAAAAAAAAAAAAATTGCTTTCACTTATTTATTGTGGTTTCTTGGAATGGAACTTCTGACAAATGGCTATAGTATCCGATTCATGAGTATATTTGGAGAATGGACAATGGGTTACTGATTTATAATTTTCCCCTTATCTCTTTTGTCATCTCATATTACACCTTTTGATCAAATAGCTACTAATATGGTTGCTACGAAGTATTTTCTGGAAGATCAGTTTTTCGAATTCTTGTTCATAGTATCCTTAAGGCATGGATTGTAGAGTTATTGTCTCTGTGAGCTGAAACCCCAGTACTCTACATTGAAACTGTTGGGTTGCCATTTTTGTGATTAAAAGAGATCCCGATTTTCAAGGAGCTAATAAAAGAATTTTGATCTTTATATAATGCTATAATCTGCAATACTTTTTGCACAGACGTGTGGCCTACATTTTCATGGAATGAAAGGCTGCTGCCACAGCAGACCGACTTATTAGTTATGTTTTTTCCCTGTTTGTGTGTGGGCTTCGTATTATTTATTCCTCGAGCACAGGTAGAACCTATTTTCCTTTATATTTTGGCACACATAGCACCACTATGGTATTGGTTCTTGTCACATAAAATAGTTTAGGAAAACATAGAAAAATGTCTTAATTGGATTTTCATAGAAAGCCTTCTCTATTGGCTATAGAGTTTGTTTCCATCATTCAATGCTGAATTGCTGATGGTATATTTTATTTTGTTTCCATCTTTCTTCCTTGTCAGTTGGTAGTTTTGATCATTGACAAGGTAGAAAGATGAATATTCGTATGTTTTGTGTAAATTATGTGGAATAGAGGGATGTATAAACTATGATTTTTGACACTGCCTTACCGTGGATTAACTGTTTGCTATTGCAGCAAAACTATATCTCCCAAAAGTCAATAGATCAAGTGGAGCTGTTATAGACATGTGGATTAAGGTACTGTCTGCCTGTTTTTTCTCTTCTCTATATTCTCTCCGTTATTTTGGACACTATATTTATATCAATTTATGTTGGCAAAACACATACAGGCAAAAGAGCTTGAGGCAAATTCTGAGTATTACATTGAGCTGTTGGCAAAAGGGACAGGGAAAACAAAGGAAGAAATCACTAAAGATGTCCAGAGGCCCAAGTATCTTCAAGCACAGCAAGCTATAGACTACGGAATTGCTGACAAAATAATTGATTCAAGTTCAACGGATGCTGCATTTGAGAAGCGGGTATTTATTTCTATTTACTAACGGTATTCTCTCTAAACATTTATATAATATACTTACGATTACTGTCTGGTTCAGAATTATGAGGACATGCTTGCTCAATCAAGAGCTATGAGGAATCAACCTGGTGGCAATCCTCAAGTGTCTCCTTCAGGATTCAGGTAATCGCACAGCGAAAGGCCACTTAATCAGCTCCGAATCCTATGCCCTTCAATGCTCGTGGGTATAAAGGTCAAGCAGCCATCTCATATCTAAAGGTCAAATGGAAACTTTCAATGGAGATAGTATATGAAATCTGTATCTTGGCTGTTGAGTGACTTGCGCAATACTCAAGTTATTTTGAATTTACGTATGCTTATTTTCAATAACTAAAGAAAATGGCCAGGTTTTTAAAAATGTAAATATCGAACCATTACCGATGAAATGGACTTGATTCAGACAGACTTCATGTTTGCACAGTAGCTGGCATTGCGTCCTTGAAATTTTTGCCTTGATTTTTCTTGTCCTAGATTAACAATTTTGCAGTACTTGTTTTACAATTAAGTGAATGCATTATGACTTGATTCTTGTTGGCTAAGCAGCCCTCACATGATCATGACAAAGGTTTCCAGTGATGATTTGAAAATGAGAGGCACCGCGCTTTTAAGGTTGTCCTTGGCTTATCAGTTTCAATTTATACTTTACAATATACCTACTTGCACGAAGTGCACAACTTGAAGAAAATCTAGACAAGCAGAAACTATTTCACAACAATAGTTTACATGTTTTTGGCGTTCCCAAGAGGGAAGTGAAACAGTTGAAATAAAAAAAAATGAAGAAAACTCTATTTTTGAAACGGCCATCAGGAATTACGCTGGAGGATTGGGATAGACTTTGGGCTTCGGCTTGACCTCAATCTCGTTTACACTGCGAACGTAGATTGCATCTGGTTCGGAGCTGTATACGAAGCGAGAAGTTACGTTAGCGTAGCATGTGTACGGAAAGATAAAGAGTAAGAGATAGAACTTACAAGTTAAGTCCTGTTTTGGGCCCTTCTTCGAATGTGTAACTTGATGCAACGGCCAAGAGGCGTCCATCTCTGCTAAACGACAGTGCAGCAATGCTAGTTGGATACTTTGTGTACTGAATGAGAAAACGAAAATTTAGAAATTGTTATTGCTATACGAAAATTCTGGTCACTTAATTACTCAAAAACAAAAAGAATATAAAAACCTGGTATAGCCTCTTCTTATTGTTTCCGTCCCACACGTTAACATACCCGTCACAACCACCTGTCGCAAACGTTCCATATCTGCACAGATTTTTATAAAGCATTTACATGGTCACAATTCAGTCAACGAGTAACACGAACAATAATATCTAATTCCAAAGTTCATTTAAAAGTTAATTCTGCTCTTCATCTTTGGAGCTTTGGAAGTTTTAGGAATTCGGTAAAGGAGGAACACAGAAAGGTATAACTAAGTCAAAGATTGTGGATATTTGTAATACTGTAATACAGAACACTCATCTACTAACTCCCATGCATTTATTATACCACGCAAACTGTGAAAAAAACATCTATACCCTCTATTTTGGATGACAATATGTACTAAGAATACTTTCTTAACAATAAATTATATTTATATTTCTCAACTAGATCCTTGAATGATGGAAGCTACTGCTATTCACATTATAAATAATAGAGAAAAAATAAGTAAAAGCAATTTGAAATACTCTTGACAGAGTGTCTAATTTTAGAAGTATTTCAAATTATGTGATTTTGAACACTTACATGGGGTGGTATGCAATTGCATTTACAGGATACACAATGTCTCTTCCGGCTTCGGATTTTCTGTGACACTTGAAAGCATATCTGCACAAAGGTCACAAAACATTAACAGCTAGAAGTTGATGTATACATGCTACTTTTCCCATGGGCTGAAAGACTACATTATGAATGAACAGCAAGTTCAAAATATCTATATCACATTATCATTAAGAAGGGAAAACAGAGAAATAAATAAAGAAGTATTTACTTTTTTGCCTGGATAGCTTCTGAGAGGTCAAAGAATTCCATCGCAACACGCCCTTCAACAGAACTAAGTGCATATCCTGAATAATGTAGTTGTAGAGATATGAAAGGAAATCTCGGCTAAAAACACGACAGAGGCCTTGTTAACCATTATTTAAAGTTGTGTTATCTTTGAAAAATCAACGGTTGAGTTATAGGCAGTAGTTAGTTAAAGTTCACCTGTTCCATTTGGGTAACAGCGCACACATCTGGTTTGATATTTCAATGAAGATTCTCTTTTCTGCTCAGGTTGAGACATGTTCCTCAAATCATAGATATTAACATGTCTTCCAGCTGTTGCTACAACCAGGCGATTTCCAACCAGAGAGAGGGAGTAAACACGCTCAGGCTGTGCATATGTCCCAATGAGTGTGCGCTCTTGGCCACTTGCACCTCTGGGGTCCCAACATTTCAGGGTTTTGTCCCAACTACCAGTGATCAATTGCCCTGTGGTGACAGACAAGATATAACTAAGCATGAAATATCCTTTTAAGAATAATTTCGCGGAATTAAGTGACATAATAACATAGATGAGATGAGTTCAACATTATAGAGACAGAAAGGAGAGACCTGCAGCATATGAGTACTCAACACAACGAACAGGCGCATCATGCCTTCCTAGGATATCCTCTTTATTAGAGCTGAAGACAAGCCTGGAGCATAATAATATAAAGGGTGAATTACTCTCTTCACGGCTTAGAGATGCATAAATTACAGTTTCCCTTCCCTTAATTCAAAATCTACAATTCCCTCTATAAACAGACACAAATTGTGTTACATTTTAGTCCATTCTAGAATCAGTTTGGCAGGACGGGAAGAAAATATTTTATTTTAGAAAATAAATAAGAAATATATTAAAAATAACTGCTGAATCTTGCAACTTTCAATTTTTCTTTTCTTTTATTTCTCCTCAACCAAATATATAAATTAATTTTACATCTCCCCACTCTATTCCCCGTTTACCCAGCAAAGGTAAATGTAAACTAACCTCGAAGTGGTACAACTACAAAGAAACCTATATCCAAAGGGCTTTTTTTTTGTTTTGTTTTAGAACATATCGTTTTGGATAGATATTTAAATAAAACATTAATTTATATATAAAAGAATAAGTAGCAGTTATTTTCTATAAGTTTCATCAAATTTATTTTTTAATTCATATCTTAGTTTATAAAACATAAATTTCATTGTTTTTTATTTTTTGCTTAGAAGTATGTACGAAGAAGTTAAGATCGGCTCAAGATCGGCTCAACTTCTACGGAGAGTTAATTTTGAACTTTGGATTATCAAATCTTGGAATTCAGAAGATAAATGATGTCTTATATACACACAACATTTGGAGCTTAAAACATCTAGGTTACAGGTCAAACAAGTATGAAATTGAAGAAGAGAGTAAGAGTGTGACCGTCTAACAGTGTTGTCAGCGGCGACACTGAAGCCGGAGGAATCGTCGTGGAAGCAGCAATCGAGAACGGGGCCAGCGTGCATGAACTCTCCTCTCAAGACATTGGCGCTGGCATCATACAGCCGCACACTCTGAACCGCACAAACACCAACCAAGGGAATCAAATCATTGAGAACTGAGAAAGTGGAGCATGCATAGCATACATACCTTGTCCCATGAGGAGACCAAGAGATTGTCGCTGTGATTTGAGAACCGGAGATTGGTTATTCCGTCCGACGGAGGATTCGACAACTCTTGCCCCGCCGCAGCGGCCACCGCAGATGCCATGTTTGCGATTTGTCCAAATTTGAAAGTTGAAGGGGGTGGAAGTGAAAGTGAATAAAAAAAAAAGTGTTCAAATTTCAAATCTTAGGAGCCACGCATTCATTTTCGCGTCATGTGTATTAAAAATGTAACTGAAAATAAATCATGATCTCCCAACTAGTGTATGTACTATTTATTATTAATAAAATTAAAAAAAATAGGAGAATGCTTATTTTTTTAACAAATTTTAAATTAAATTAAATCAAATATCAAAATTAAGAAACATATTTATCATAATCAATATCATGAAAGGATGATAAAAATAATTTTAATACAATGATCTACCATCCATATTTATTTAGGAAAAATATTCAAAACATTCTTTAAAAAGAAGATGGTTTCTAAAGTCAAATTTTGGGTACAAAAGTTAATTAGACAGAATAAATGGATTAATATGACATTTGTCCATTGAAGTTGAATTGACTTTGTGCTTACCTTTTTGCTAGAACAATATTGACCTAGAAACAAACATACCCTTATTTCTACCCATTTTAAAATGCAATATAGAGTTAAATTATATAATTCTTTTCTTAAACAAATATTTATAAATATCAGATTTTAATATCTCTATTTTAATTTAAAAGAATTTTAACATATAAAAAAAATGAGAAGTGGAGGTAAGATAGTTGTAATTAATGTTTACATAATGATAGAAATGTTTTAAATGTATGAAAAAAAAATCCATACTTAAAAAGTTTACCAAAAAATTAAAAACTCACACACACGAACTACCTACAACTAACATAAATGATCCATAGACTTTTAACCAAATAGTCAACTGTATGTATTATCCAAAACACAAAGAAAGACACAAGCGGGACCTTACCTTTTGTAAAATCAAAAGAAGTAAACCAAAATTAAAGAGTATAATCAATTATTAATCATATTTTACTTTCTTTTCGATAAAATTACATTAGTTAAACATTTTTGTAATTTTAATCTCAGGTTATCCTAAGAGTATGATCATTGATTGAGTTTTGCATTAATGTTACACGGCACACTTTTCTTTTGTAGTAAGTTTTCTATTAAAGTAACACATTAATAGTATCAATCTCCCTAAAATTCTAGCAATAAAGATGATATCTTATTAAATATATCAGTTAAATTTTTAACAGATATTAATAATCCATAATGTCTAGAGTACTTATCAGTGATAGAAACTCTAAATGAGTTTCCACTAATAAGGCTCAAACGATTTATTTCATGTTAAAGGATATAATTTATTAGTAAAATTAGTAAAAAAGACATTGATTTCTTAATTTTATTTATAGCAAATAGTTTACGAAACAAATGTTTGTAAAATAATGTATAAAAATTTTCCACTATCTCAATCAACATTTTAGTTAAATTTTATTTATTTATATAAAATAGACAAAAACTCTGCTGGCCCAGTAGAGAATAATGTGGCCCATATTTACTAACCCGGCCCGTGTTTTTTTGGATTTTTTTTGTTCACCTGTTTTTTGCAAATAATTAATTAACAGAAGAAAAAAAAAACGAAGGAAATAAAAAACTCAAACGGATCTGAATTGCAAACATAGGAGGGGGGGTTTTGTTTCGCAGTGAACTGAGCGTTTATCAACACAAACAACAATTTCAGTGAATCAACACAAAAATAAAGAGAGAGAAAAACATTATTGTCTCCGTGATTTCGATTATTTGATCATGCTCTTTGCTTCAATTCCCCTTTCTGAATCCTCTTAGATTTTCTTTTTCCGAATAACATCAGATTCAATTGAATTATACCCCTCAATGCAATGGTGGTCTGCAAATGTCGCAAGGTTCCGCTCCTTTTCTCTTTCTTTGCATACAGTTCGCGCCTTTTTCTTTCCCTTTTCAAAACCCTGTTTTCTGTTTTCCCAATCACGATTGATTTGTTAGCTGGGTCAGTAGATCCGATTGGTATCGTCAATTCAGATCAACCGCGGGTGATCTACGTGCTCTTGCATTTTGCTTGATTTGATTTTTATTTTCATTTGAATATGCATTTGGGTGAGAGAAACAAGTGCTTGAACTTGAGGAGCATATAATTGATACAAGTGATTATTTGTCTTGGCTTGTCGATGTTGCATGTGGTTCTCGTTTCTCGATTATCTTGGGGAGCTATTCTAGTTGTTTGCCATTTTCTTGCTTTGAATTAGAGCTAATGCTGTGTTGTGTATTATGTTTTAGGCTACTAAGTTATATTGCTTCGTGCACAAAGTTCCTGTCTGCGGGGAATGTATCTGCTTCCCGGAGCACCAAATCTGCGTGGTAATTTATTTTTCTACAATTGTATCTTTTGTTATCATTCACTTTCAATTTATGCTATATAGCTTCTGTTCTCTCGCTCTTTCCTTCTTCATTCCCCCCTTTTGTTATTGCTGATTTTTGTTTTCATTTAATTTATTATTTGTGGTCATTTGTTTCCTGGTCCAAGACTTCGATATTTTTTGGACTGAGTATTATTGGGGATCATGCAGTCTTGTGATTTGCCCGCATAGTTATGTATGAAGCTGTAGAGTTTCCAGGGTTAAGCTGAGTCTACTTTGTAAATTTTGCAGGTCCGAACTTATTCGGAATGGGTCGTAGATGGGGAGTATGATTGGCCTCCGAAATGCTGCCAATGTCAGGCTATTTTAGAAGAGGGGGATGGATCTCAAACAACTCGACTGGGCTGCTTACGTATGTGATTTTGCTTATGTTTTCCTTCTAAATAATTTTGGCTGAGCTTTCACTGGTAACATTTATAAATTTAAATTTTGTACATAGATGTTATCCACACAAACTGCTTAGTCTCGCATATCAAGAGTTTTCCTCCTCATACTGCCCCAGCAGGATACGCTTGTCCTTCATGTTCTACTTCTGTAAGATCTATCTACCTTCCGATGGTTTCTGTCTTCTTTAGCAAAAACATATTTTTGATTGAAATTAGTTTACTAATTTATATGTTTTAACTGAAAGCTAGTATGTGGTTTCTGTCTGGTTATGTTAAAACTTGAAAATATGTTTTACGGTGTTCTTTTCCTTGAGCATTATGTAGATACAGGGAAAGAAAAGGATCGTACTCTTATGTTCTCTGCCCGGCTAACCCCGGCAATTGGTGTTTTAGGTGCCCAGAACTATGTGTACAGAGCGGGAAAGTAAAATGACATCCTATTCCCTCCCAACATTTTTTTTCTTTCCCCATTTTATTTATTCTTTTTCTTTAAACAAATTTTATTAATTACGAGTTGTAGACAGAAACTCCAGAAAGCTAACCATTCATTAGTATGTTTTAAAACGACTATTTAGTGGCTTGTCCTAGGAGGGACCTAGTCACGGAAGTAGTTTCTTAGCATGTAGAGTTATAGTATGTTTTGGAAATAGATACTCTATTAAGAATCAGCTACATAAAATGTGACTTGTTAAACCACTATTGTGATTATGTTTTCCCCTTTACCTTTTAAAACTAACTTTAGACAGTACAGTAGTACGGTAAAATTCTCAATCATTTTTTTTTTGTCCATGTGTCGTTTGATGAAATAACTGTACAGATATGGCCTCCCAAAAGTGTGAAAGATTCGGGGTCACGTCTACATTCCAAGTTGAAGGAAGCTATCATGCAGGTGATTTATGAAGTTGATAGTATATGATTGTCTCACTTTTATATAGTTTGAGATATAGTGGGGTATATTTCTTGACATACAGAAATCTAGAACAAGCTTGTTGCATCAGTTATGAATTATAAATGACTTGGGACTTGACTGTTATATTCATAGCACTTTTATTTTTAAGAGAATCCCTCTTGTTCCAGGTCTTTGTCGGCCTTCATTCTTTGATGAGTACAATGAAATAGTATTATATGGAATGTCAACATTCTTTGGTGCTAAGACCTATTGAACTTATCAGGCAATCAGTAGAATTTATTTACTAGCAAATGCCTGGACTACGTATATACTCTAATATATTAGTTTGGGTTTCATTTCCATCTAATTTTTGTTCAGCGTCTTCGTGGTCACTGTGGAATGGATGATGTTCAGGATTATGATATACCATCTGGGAAATTTAGTCAAGGCATCGTGTCTGATTCTTTGTTAAATGGACAGTATTGAATATTAGTGCTGTACCACTGATCAATAATTGTGGTTGTAAATTGTTGATTATTATTGCTGAAAAAGTTACCATTTCTATAAATCACATAAATCCGCACTTCCTTTCCGTTTTTTTGTCTAGATGATTTTATATATATAGACACCTACAGTTTTTTTTTTCTGTTTTATCCTCATCATATAAATAAAATTTTCATTAGTTTTTCTCTGTTTTTGTGCAGTCTGGTATGGAAAAGAATGTTTTTGGAAATCATCCAGTTTCAATGACAGAATCACGTAGTCCTCCGCCTGCTTTTTCTTCAGATCCATTGATTAATAGAGAAAATCATGGAAATTCAGACTCGGTTGATGGATTCTCATCGGCAACTGGTTCAGAACTACCTAAGCTTACAGTGGGAGATATTATCGAGATAGATGGTGCTAACTCAGCAGGAAATTTCATGAAAGCCTCAAGTCCTGTTGCTGTAAGAGGATATTTTCAGTGCACTGTTATTGTGTTTGCATTTATCTATCCTCTTAAAACTTTAATAAGTAGGCTGAATTTTCACGTTTTTATTGCAATGCGAGTTGTATCTGATTTCATGTATTTCATATTTTTTTTAATATAGTTTTGTTTTTATTTCAATCAATTTAGCCTGGTGCTACCACAAGGAAGGGCTCTGTCCATGTTGAACGACAGAATTCTGAAATTTCTTACTATGCTGATGATGAAGACGGGAATCGGAAGAAGTACTCAAAACGAGGTGATATTGTCTTTTTGAATGATTTTTAGTATTTTAAAATTGTGATTAAAACTTGACACATGTCTTCATCTCTCCTTTTTGTTATAGCTTGTTAATTTAAATTTCATCTTCGAAAGTGTAGGCCCATTCCACCATAAGTTTCTTAGAGCTTTGCTTCCTTTCTGGTCTAGTTCCTTACCAACTCTACCAGTGACTGCACCTCCAAGGAAAGATGCAACAAATGCAACTGAAACCTCAGAAGGCCGTACACGGCATCAAAGATCATCAAGGATGGACCCAAGAAAAATTCTTCTTCTGATTGCAATTATGTATAGCTCTTCACTTCATGCTAATATATAATAATCCAAAGTAGGAAGTGCAGTAGGGGGTAAAAGATGAAAAAATTCTGGGATCTGAAATTTGGGCGGTTGAAAATATGTTTGAGCCACTGATGATGATTCCTAACGAGGAATGTTTTGTTTAGGGCAAGTGGGGAACAACTGGGTTAGTGAGCCTGTTCTTTTATTGCAACAAGTAGTATGTATCCGAGGGTTAAAGTGCTTGCAGTCTCTTTTAAATTTATTTACCCTACATCTTCGCAATGCTGATACGGAGTTTCTGTTGTGGTATATACTGCTAGTTTTTAACTGATGAAGTTATTATGATGATCCATTTGCAGGGCTTGCATGGCGACTATGGGTATATTGTATTACAGACTGGTGCAACGGGGTCCAGGGGATGAGCTTCTTAATGATGAATAAATTTGCAATGTAGCTCTTAAGATCCGGAGACGCTCAGTGGCTCCCATTTTGGATATTGCTGGTTTTTTGTTGCTTCTGCTGCTTCTTATCTGCTTGGCTTCTTTATTTGGACCAGTCACTGTTTTGGCCAACATACAAGTAGATTGTTGATATTTTTCATCTGAATGGCTATGACAGTGACTTGTTACATAAAATCATAGTCAGCCATCTTTGCTCTTTGCCCTCAGTTTTGGTGCCCCTCTTGGAATGTAATTGCAGATTCAGATTAAAATATTGCTCTCTTAATTGGATTAGGTTGTCTTGGTGATTTCAAATATAATTCGCACATTGTTAGTCAGTCAACATTTTCATCTGTAGTTGTTTTATACAAAACAAACTCATACAAAGTTGTTATGCATTATATATTTTGATAGACCTGTGATCTGTGATGTGAAGATATGATCATCTGCATCTGCAATGATGATACAGCATGTTAATGATCTTAATCTTTTTGATTTGGTGAAGTGTAGGACGTGGAGCAGTATTTCTGTTCCATCAGAAAATTGTGAAGGAATGCTATAAAACTCCGCAGCTGGGACCATTCATTTGAGCCTACAAATCATAGGCAAGAATGCCGTGAAGTCAGCATTAGGGTGCACTCCATTTTATCGTTTAGGACGAAGATATTATGGCACCCATCAGATAAAAATATTCAATTAATAATTCAAAATAATAGTATTTTAACTATAATTATTCTATTTTTAATTTAAAATTCTAATATACGTTGTTATATTATTAAAATGGGTCGTCAACAAAGTAATATTTTCTTATCGTTTATAACCTTAGACTAGAAGACCTTTACGTTTTTGGTTGCGAGGAAAGAAAGTAAGAAGCCAAACTTTTGCTATTTAAATTGTGGGGAAATAAAATAAATTTAAAATTCTGTTTCTAGAAGACAATTCTTATTTTTCTAATTCCCTCTTCAGACAAAGAAAAAGACACATTGGCTACGTTTCTTTTATCTCAATTTTATTTCCTCATTTTCTGTTTTTTTTTTTCAAACAGATATATCTGCATAACCTTCTAATATTTTTTTTTTCTACAAATTTTTCTGCTTTTTTAAGAGTAGCTTAATATGTTTCTCAAAAATCAAGAAATATAATCTTTTTTAAGTTTTAATAAAATATTTTAATCATTTTACACATTTTAATATTATATTACATTAATGTCTATATATATATATAATAAGAATATAAATTATAAAAAAAGTAATTAACGTTATTTTGAACTTAGTAAATCATATTTACAAGCAATAACACATTTTAAATTGTAAAAGTTGACTTAGAATTTTGTTTTGATTATTAAAATCTTACACATTCTTTTTTTAAGGGTTGACAAAGTACAATAATTTAATTAACATGTATTGACTCGAGTAGAATTAAAAATGAGTAAAATTCAATTTAGCTCACCTTTTATAAGTCAGAAATTTTGTAATCAAAATCAACCTAAAGTTAGATAGATCAATTTAAACATATTTTATTCTTCTATATACCTATTGCATTACCATCAAAATATATTGACTGGACCTACCTTTTATAATAGTACAATAAAAATGTTTCCTTATATCAATAAATATTAACCATAATTAAGAAATGACACTATAAAGATAAGTAAAATTCAAAATATGGACTTTGGAAAAAAATAAATGAAACATCTAAATCATTCAAAAATTATTGAATAATATTTTAGTAAAAAAACTCAAAGTGTTTCAACTTACATAATTAAAAGTAATAAACAATTATAATAAAAAAATTATAAAAAATAGTTAATAGGTTACAAGTAAACTCACTTTCAACCCAATCTATTTAACCGTTGGGTTGGGTGAGTCACGTTAAATTTGATCTACATTTTAAAAATAAAATATGTTTTCTCAACCTAACCCGGCTTCGTGAGTTTGATTGATTCACGAATTTAAATTCATTTTTACACTTTTAATTCTTTCTTTTTAAATATATAAGTAATAGTATCTCAGGGTGGCTAAGTTAATATTCTTACACAACTATAACAATTCAGCAGTAATAATGAAATGATGATAAGTGTGAATTACATTATGTTTTCTTTTAATCGAATGCTATGTTTCTTTAAATAAGTATTGGCTCGCTTTATACAACCTTTCTACCTCTTTGGATTTGAAAATATAAGAAACACATTATAAATAAATAATTCTCACAGTTGACACACTGGTAACTGAAAGATATGTTTGTTGATCTGACAATTGGTATCTTGGTGCAGTTTCTTACATATTACCTTCTAAGAAATAGTTTTACAAACATGTGCCAAACTCCATTGTCAAAGCTACGATCAAATAAACCCATTTTATTTCAGAAGTCAAAGCAAATATTAAATGTATTAATTAAAATTCAGACGCCTTTAAAAAATCCGAAAAAATAGGGTGCTTAGTTTTCATTCTAGAAGTCAAACTCATTCCAATATTAAATTGGATATTAGGGCTGAACTTCTTCCTTTCTCACCTACTATTGATTTAGTAGTTCAGATCCTCCAATTATCTAGAGTTAAATGGTTGACAAACCAAAAGTCAATTTTTTAAAATAAAAACGAAGGGGCCTATTATTTGAAGCCATTGAAGTCAACTATTATACTTAGATCAAAATTAATATAATGTTTCCCTTCATTGACTTGCATGCATGGTCTTCTCCTAAGAGGGTTTTCTTGGATGATATTATGCATCAACCCTACAAAAGATCCTACCCAAGGAAGTGTTGCTTCATTCATGCTGCATTGAGATGTTTTGCAATTTTTATGGCTATATGTTTTAGGAAATTACTATGACATGTAAGTACCTAGTTTTTACTTTTTGCTATTTTTAATGGAATTTTAAATATTTATGATAAATCAATCAATAAATATTTCAGAATTTATCTAGTCATATATATACACATATATGAGAGAGAGAGAGAGACTTTGATTGTTATTTCAGTTACAAAGTTCCAAACAGTTTCTTTATATGAGTCTTACAAAGTTAATTAATTTAATTTAAAGTAAATATCAATGTGAGTTTTGATGATGGCAATTTATGAATAATGTTTATGGACTCTAAAAAGTCAATAAAATAACCTTGAAGCCATTTTATATGTTCACGTGATTCTGATACCCGTACAATTGGAGAGGACGTTATTGTTAAGTTAAATAACAATGATAATGATTATAATAATCAAATGGGTGTATTGATTAGAGAAGCCACGACCTAGCAGTGGACTGCACGTTCCAATATTTTGAAAAATATAAAGTAAATTTATTTTTTTTTTCCATGTTAAACATAAGTTACTTTAATATTCTCCATCTTATATTTTTTTTTAATTTTTAATCTTAATTTATTTATTAACTAACTTTAAATTTAAAAAAAATAAAAAATATTATTTTTCTTTAAAATAACTTATAGACATGTCTACATATTCCTTCTCAAAGACAAATTTCTTACCTATGTTTTCCTTTGTAAAATAGATATCCTAAAAGGAATTGAGCATTTCTTAATACAAAAATGTTATGAAATTATAAAACATGTATCTCTAAAGTTCTATAAAAGAAATAATTATTGTATTTTCATTTAATTTCTTTTGTTATTTTCTTTAAGGTGCAATTGTTATTTTCTTTTTTTCTTCTTTTCAGTCTCTTGTTTTTATTCGTCGAAGTAGAGGTAACATGAGTACTTTCTATCTTTTCTATTTTATCTTGTTTTTATCTTTTACCTTTTCAAGAGATGAGCTTATTCAAAGATCATGTCTTTTCCAATGAGTTAATGTTAATGGGTCAATAGTGAAACAATAATTAAATGTTTAAGTTAGAAAGACTAAGTGATCTACAATATGATTATTATTTATCATAAATCATAGGTGGGTGATGAGTGATTTAGTGTTAAGATTATAGATGAGTGAATGCTGTTAAATAATAGATGAATGATATATACAAATTGATTATTAAAAATAAAAATAAATGTTTTTTTATTACAGCGTATGTACTTAGTTATTTTAAGCATAATAAAATTTAAGTTCAATTGATAATCTGAATCAAATTATTAAATATATTAAGAAATAAAAAGTGAATAAAGATTTATGTAATCAAGTTCTTTTTGAGAATTTTTAAAAGCTATCATATAGCAAATCTAAATTATTCACACGAGAACATATAATATTACAGAATTTTCAGAAGCTACCCTATAGCAAAATTTAAATTGTTCACTCGAGAGCATATAATATTATAGAAATATCAAGAAACATGTAAAGGCATTGTTGAAATATTTATGTCTTTAAATGTTTTTAAGAAAATATCTTTTACTTTTTAATATAATCTATTTGAAATAATTGATAAATATTATAACATATATATATATATATATTTATATTTTTAATGTTTATTTTGGGATGTTAAAAATTACATTCATCCTCTCTCTTCATCAACCTTTTTCCACATGAACAATAAAAAAAATACTAGTTATAAAAAGTTAAAATAACAAGTAATTTTTTTAAAATAATTTTTTAAAATAACTTAGTTTGTAGAAAAACTAATTTTAAAATAATTATTTTTCATCTCTCTTTTTTTCTAAACGAAAAATTTTATATATATATATATATA